>UEXM01000256.1_pt1 | contig 58696 bp, 48 predicted proteins | sample 1796661 | NCBI WGS metagenome assembly UEXM01 (sample SAMEA4772469, study PRJEB27181) | metagenome | reverse complement strand
GATCAGCAGGAAACCGTGGCCATCAACGATGATCTTCCCGATGGCACCCTCGCCCTGCTCCATGCCCACCGCCCTGCCCCACGGGCTGGTGACAAACTGCTGGGCTGGCCCCACTGGGTTCAACATGTGGACTACCCGGCCTGTCCGTGTTGCCAGAAAAAAATGCATTTTGTCATGCAGCTGGATTCCACCGACACCCTGCCCTTCTGGTTCGGTGATTACGGTTGCGCCTATGTTTTCCAGTGTAAAAACCATGCCGACGTGATGACCATGACATGGTCAAGCCGCGCCTGATTTTTTTAAAAATAAAATTTATTCCTTCCCTTTTTTTGTTGGATCCTTGCTTGCAAGGCGAACAGCATGCCGACCTGATTCGCCTTGCAAGCAAGGCTCCAACGGAAAGGTGAAGGAGGTGGTCAGTGCCCCCGCTCACGACGATAACGTTGCGGCGAAATGCCCATCACTTTTTTAAATAATCTTGAAAAATAATAGGGGTCGTCATAGCCGAGCCAGGCGGCAATCTGTGCCACGGTGTCGTCACTGATATCCAGCAGATAGCAGGCATGGCTGACCTTGATACGCTGAAACGCCTGCATCGGTGTTTGCCCGGTCTGGCGTTTGTATTCGCGAATAAAGTGGTAGCGCGACAGCGCACTGGTGGCGGCCACCAGTTCGTCCAGATTGAGCCGGCGAGTGAGGGCGGTCTGCAGGTAGCTGTTGACCCGGTTGATATCCAGAGACGCGTGGCGAGTGGTGTGCTGACGGCGCATCAGCGCTGCGAAGGCCAGCAGGCTGCGTAACAGGTTGGCGGCGTAGACCAGGTGCTCCGGCTGCACCCGGGTGGCGGCAGCCAGCAGGGCCTGAAATTCCTCCGCCAACCGCGAATGCACTCCCACTGTCACCCGGTGACGCTCGGGGCTGTCTCCGGCAATTTCGTCAAAATAACGCGGCGCCTCATCGCCACCCAGGTGCACCCAATAAATACTCCAGGGGTCGCTGTCATCGGCCTGGTAGTGGTGCGCAAGGCCAGCTGGCAGCAGCAACAGATCGCCGGCGGTGACCGGTAATGTCTGGCCATTAACCTGTAATTGGCCTTGGCCAGCAACGCAGTAAATCAACAGATCATCTGCCGGCTTCGCCCGCAGCATGCGGTGTCCGCCGGCATGGGGGTAGTAGCCGACGCCATGGGGCAGGCAGCCGCGACAGAGGGGGTGTGCGGTCATGGTGGCCAGCACCGCCGGCGGAATCACGGTGCGCTGGCCGGTGTCGGGCAGGGGCCAACGGGAGGTTTCCGCCGGGTGCTGACCGGTTGTCGTCGAAAGGCTCATAAACAGCAATATAATCCATCTTGGCTCAAAAGTGGCTATCTCTATCGCTGAATCCCTGTGCTACAAAGGGACCCATACCGACAATACTTGCGTGGAGAGCTGTCATGACCCGTCGTCTGCCCCTGCTGATCAATGGCGAATTCGTCGCCAGCCAGACCGACCAATGGATTCCGGTGACCAACCCGGCCACCCAGGAAATCCTGTGTGAAACCCCGGCGGCCACCGACGACGAAATGGAGCAGGCCATTGCGGTGGGTAAGGCGGCGTTCCAGACCTGGAAGGAAGTGCCGGTCTCCGAGCGTGCCCGGTTGATGCTGCGCTATCAGGCGCTGCTGAAAGAACACCATGACGAAATTGCTGAAATCCTTAGCCAGGAAACCGGCAAAACCTTCGAGGACGCCAAAGGGGACGTGTGGCGCGGCATTGAAGTGGCCGAACAGGCTGCCAACATCGCCTCGCTGATGATGGGCGAAACCGTGGAGAACGTGGCGCGCAGTATCGACACCCATTCCTGGACCCAGCCGCTGGGTGTGTGCGCGGGGATTACCCCGTTCAACTTCCCGGCCATGATTCCTCTGTGGATGTTCCCGCTGGCCATCGCCGCCGGTAACACCTTTGTGCTCAAGCCTTCCGAGCAAGACCCGATGACCCCGAATCGTCTGGCGGAACTGTTCCAGGAAGCCGGTGCGGCGCCGGGCCTGTTGCAGGTGGTGCATGGCGGCAAGGAACAGGTAGATACCCTGCTCACGCATCCGGACATCAAGGCCGTCTCGTTTGTGGGCTCGGTGCCGGTGGGTCAGCACGTGTACCGCACGGCCACCGACAACATGAAGCGCGCGCAGTGTTTTGCCGGTGCCAAGAACCACATGGTGATCATGCCCGATGCCAACAAGGATCAGGTGGTCAGCAGCCTGGTGGGTTCCTCCTGCGGGGCGGCGGGGCAGCGTTGCATGGCCATCAGCGTGGCGGTGTTCGTAGGCGATTCCAAAGCTTGGATCGATGAGCTGGCCAGCCAGTTTGGGCAGATTCGTCCCGGTGCCTGGAACGACCCGGAGGCGGCCTACGGCCCGCAGATCAGTCCGGCGGCAAAACAGCGTGTGCTGAAAATGATCGAGCAGGGCAAGCAGGAGGGTGCAACCTGTCTGCTGGATGGCTCCGATTGCACCGTGGAGGGCTTGCCGGACGGTAACTGGGTCGGGCCGACCCTGTTCACCGATGTGACCGCCAACATGGCGATTTATCAAGAAGAAATTTTCGGTCCGGTATTGTGCTGCGTGTGCGTGGATTCGCTGGAAGAAGCGCTGGCACTGGTCAACAACAGCCCCTACGGCAACGGCACCTCCATCTTTACCGCCAGCGGTGCCGCCGCGCGGAAATATCAGCACGAAGTGGAAGTGGGGCAGGTGGGTATCAACGTGCCGATTCCGGTGCCGCTGCCGTTCTTCAGCTTCACTGGCTGGAAAGGATCGTTCTACGGTGACCAGCACGCCTATGGCAAACAGGGCGTGCGTTTCTATACAGAAACCAAAACCGTCACCAGCCGCTGGTTCGATTCGGATATCCAAACAGCCGCCGGGCCGAACATGAGCATTAATTTGAAATAATTTTTTCACCACAGAGGGCACAGAGGCACAGAGGGTTTTGGGATTCAGGTTTCTTTAGGCGTAAAAAATAACAGTAAACGTTCCCACTTTTCTGAAACCCATAAAGAAAAAATGAAATTATTTTTCTCGGTGAACTCTGTGCCCCCTGTGGTAAAAAAATCTTGTAGGAGCCATGCTCGCATGGCGAAGAAATCACGATAAAGGTGGCAAAGCGTCGTGGACTTTTCTTTCACTGAAGAACAGCAGGCTTTCCGGGAAACTGCGCGGCAGTTTTCTGAAAAAGAACTGGCGCCGTTTGCCGCAGAATGGGATGCCAAAAGCCTCTTCCCCAAAGACGCCATTCGCGAAGCCGGCGCGTTGGGGTTCTGTTCCCTGTACTGCGATGAAGAGCACGGGGGCATGGGATTGAGCCGGCTGGATGCGGCGTTGATCTTTGAACAACTCTCCCAGGGTTGCACCTCCACCACCGCCTTTATCACCATCCACAATATGGCCACCTGGATGCTCACCCGTTTCGGTAACGATGCGATACGGTCGCGCTGGGCGGCGGACTTGATGAGTGGTGAAAAACTGGCGTCCTACTGCCTCACCGAACCGGGTGCCGGTTCCGATGCGGCCTCGTTAAGCACCACCGCGACAAAAGACGGTGATGACTATGTACTGAACGGCGCCAAGGCGTTTATCTCCGGGGCCGGTGATACCGACGTACTGGTCTTGATGGCGCGCACCGGTGGGCCCGGCGCCGGCGGTATTTCCTGCTTTGCGGTGCCGGCGGATGCCCCCGGCGTCAGCTATGGTCGCAACGAAGCCAAGATGGGCTGGAAGAGCCAGCCCACCCGGGCGGTGATTCTGGAAGACGCACGCATTCCTGCCGATTGCCTGATCGGTGAAGAAGGGCAGGGCTTTCGTATCGCCATGGCCGGTCTGGACGGTGGGCGTATCAATATCGCCAGCTGCTCACTGGGTGCCGCCCAGGCGGCCCTGCGCCAGGCCCAGCAATACGTGCAGGAACGCAAACAGTTCGGCCAGGCCATCGCTGATTTCCAGACCGTGCAATTCACCCTGGCCGATATGGCCACGGAACTGGTGGCAGCCCAACAAATGGTGCGCCTGGCGGCCTGGAAACTGGATCAGAATCACAGCGATAAAAGCATGTTGTGTGCCATGGCAAAACGACTGGCAACGGATCTGTGTTTCAACGTCTGCAACCAGGCGCTGCAACTGCATGGTGGCTATGGCTATATCAGTGAGTATCCGCTGGAGCGTTATGTGCGTGATGCGCGGGTACACCAGATTCTGGAAGGCACCAACGAAATCATGCGCGTGATTATCGCGCGTAATGTGTTGAAAGATTTATCGTTTTTATAAGAAATGAAACACCGTAGGAGCGGCGCTTGAGCCGCGAACATACTTGCGAAAGCCGTGCCAGTTGCATTCGCGGCTCGAGCGCCGCTCCTACATCTCCAACAAAACGAGGGAGAGATAACAATGAAAATCGGATTCTTCGGTGTCGGTCATATGGGTGGGCCCATGGCCGCCAATCTGGTCAAGGCCGGCCATGAGGTGGTGGCATTTGACCTGATGCCCGCCTTGCTGGAAACCGTCGTTCAGGAAGGTGCCAAGGCGGCGAGTAGTGCGGTTGACGCTGTCGCTGGCGTCGACGTGGTTGTCAGCATGCTGCCCTCCGCTGGAGCGGTGCGAGGTCTCTATCTCGGCGACAACGGCGTCTTGCAACACATTGATAAAAGCGCCTTGATCATCGACTGCTCCACCATCGATGCAGACACCGCCCGTGACGTAGCCGCCATTGCCAGAGAGCAGGGCAGGGTAATGATTGATGCGCCGGTCTCCGGTGGCGTCGGTGGTGCCAAGGCCGGCACGCTCACCTTTATCTGTGGCGGCCAGGAAGAGGCCATTGACCGGGCCCGTCCGGTACTGGAATGCATGGGCGCCCAGGTGTTCCGTGCCGGAGACAACGGCGCTGGCCAACTGGCAAAAATCTGCAACAACATGCTGCTGGCCATCCACATGATCGGCACCGCCGAAGCCCTGCAGATGGGCGCCGACCACGGTCTGGATCCGGCGGTACTTTCCGAGATCATGAAAGCCAGCTCCGGCGACAACTGGTCCCTGGACAAGTACAACCCCTGGCCCGGCGTCATGGAAAACGTACCGTCATCCAAAGACTACGAAGGCGGCTTCGCAGTGAAATTGATGAACAAGGACCTGGGCCTGGCGCTACAAGCAGGACTAAGCACGCAATCCGCCACGCCAATGGGTAACCTGGCGAAAAGCCTCTACGCGGCCCATGGAAACCATGGCTACTCCGAAAAAGATTTTTCCAGTATCCAGCGGTTTTTTCGCCACAAGAAATAGATCAGTGAAAAGTTAACAGTGAATAGTGCGCGCGAGCGCCACTGTTGCTGGAATGATAAAGGCCGCGCCCTAAGCTGGGTGCGGCCTTTTTTGTTTTTGCTGTTAATTGTTCACTATTCACTGTTAACTATCGTCCGTTTGCCAAAGCCGATCCGGCTCATGTCCAAGAAAACGCGGACGACGGTTCTTCGCCGCGTAGGGTTCTACGCAGGCGTTGTCGCGCCGGTTGAACACGAAAAACACATTACTGCGTGGCTCCGGTGACATGTTGGCGTTGGAGCCGTGCAGGGTGTTGCAGTCAAACAACAGCAGGCTGCCCGCCGGCCCGATGGGGGCTTCGATGCCATAGCGATCTATCATTCTCGTCAGCACGTACTCGGATGGGACACCGATCTGCTGGGTCTTCAGTGATTGCTTGTGGTGTTGTTCCGGTGTGGGGCCGACACAGGGAATAAAGTGTTTGTGAGACCCGGGGATCAGCATCAGCGGTCCGTTGAAGAGGTGATTGTCCGTCAGAATGATGGAGGCGCTTACCGCGTGCATGGCTGGCATGCCGTCTTCCGCATGCCAGGTTTCAAAATCCGAATGCCAGTTGAATCCCTTGCCCTTGAAGCCCGGTTTGTAGTTGATGCGGGATTGGTGCACATAGTGCCCACCGCCGAGGATCTGCTCGACACGTTGGGTCAGTCGCGGATCACGGGCCAGGTGCTGAAATGCCCGATGCAGAAAATGCACGGCAAAGACAGACCGGATCTCCTGGTTGTCCGGCTCGGTGATGGTGAAAGGCTGGTCCCGGTAGTCATCCCGGTTGAGCAGCTCGCCCATGGCCTCAGTCAGCGTGGCCACTTCATCAGCCGGCAGAAACCCCGGCTCGAAAAGAAAACCGTTTTTATCAAAAAGATCCAGCTGTTGTTCGGTCAACGGGCCGGGAAGATGACGGCCTTTTACCGTGTGCTCCCGGCGCTCGCGCCATGGTTGTTCCGGGTGCTGCTGCAACCGGGTGGGGTAGGAGTCGGCCTGCATCGGGGCCGGGCAAGTCAGGTTCTGCGCTGACATCAAATCACCTCCGCGATCTAATCCACCGTTCAGAAACCGCCTTGCGATAAGGCGTCTGCGTTACACATCTCCAGTCATGGGCCAGACAGACGCACAGCCACTCTCACACCAGGGGCAGAGCCATTGGCTGTCGACGCGTCGGGTCGGGTCCGTTACTCAAGTGACCGGCTGAATCGCCGGCGACCGTGAAGATAAGGGTTGTCACTGAATTTTCAAGAGCGAGTCGTGATCTGGTAGGACAGTATTGGGCTCCTGTGTCGCAAGGGCGGCAATGCACTGGCGAACGGTCAAGGCCGCTCACCAGTGAAGCCATCAGGCAATATTGTTGATGCGCGGTCCTTCGCGAAAAAGCTGATCCAGCTCACCTTGATAGTAGGCCTCCACCCGCGGATTCATCACGCTTTTCCATAGTGGCGGCACCATGGCCAGCAGCATCATGGCGGAATAACCGGCGGGCAGCTGCGGGCTCTCGTCATAGTGGCGCAGCACCTGGTAACGCCGCTTGGCATAAGCGTGGTGATCGCTGTGACGCTGTAGTTGGAACAGCACCAGATTGGTGACGAGGAAATTCGAGTTCCAGCTATGGGCAGGGGTCACGCGTTCATAGCGACCGGTTTGTAGCTGGCGGCGATGCAGGCCGTAGTGCTCGATGTAGTTGACTATCTCCAGGGCCAGCGCCGCAAAGAAACTCTGGCCGACAAAGAACAGCACGCCCTGCCAGCCCCATAACACACCGAAGGCTACTGCAAACAGGAAGGAGATGCCGTACCACCAGATCAGCTCGTTATGGATGCTGACGTTCTTCTTGCCCTTGCGTTCCAGGTACTGCTTTTCCAGTCTCCAGGCGTTTTGAAAATTACGCACGAACGCCTTGGGGAGAAAGTCATAAAGACTCTGGTTGTAACGACTGGAAGAAGCATCGTCCGGCGTGGACACATGCACATGGTGGCCGCGCAAATGTTCTACCTTGAAGCCGGCATAGGTCACCGACGACAGCAGCAGTCCGCCCATCCAGTTTTCTATTTTCGGGTCTTTGTGAATCAACTCGTGCCCCAGGTTGATGGCAATCATGCCTCCAAGCAGGCCAATGGATATGATCCAGCCGAGCGTGCCCGCCAAGGAATAATCATTGCTCACGAAAACATGGCCAGCATAGAACAACAGACCCAGCCAGGCTGTTGCCAACAGCAGGGGAAGGGCGCGGTAGCTTTTGTCCAGTGATAGCTCGGGTACCTGTGTTTCCTCGTCCGGGTTTACCGGGTCTTTGCCAACCAGAAAATCCACCACCGGAACCAGAATGAAAAATACCGCCAGGATCATCCAGGCCCAGAGATTCTGGGTGCCCTGTTCGCGGCCCACCTGGGCGGAAAACGGCACCATGGGAAGAAAGAGCATCCAACAGGCCAGGTAGCCCCATTTTTTCAAACGCAACAAGGTATCGGGATTGAGTTTTTCCAACATGATAATGCCTCTCATAATGCTGTGCAGATCACTGCAAGTTGACGTTGAAAGAAAAGAAATAATCGATCAGATCACTCGACGGGATTGACGCATTCGGCACGGGACGGATTGCCCTTGCAGCGCACCTTGCGTAGCAGGTTCATCATGTCCTTGTCGTACACACCCTGGTTGGCAAGATCGATGCGAGCCTGTCGAAACATTTCGTCATAGCGGGTGGTTTCCGCGTCAGAAATATTGATCCACCATTTTTCATCCACTTCGCCGTCTGCGTTGTTGATGATGCGCATGGCGCGGTCAAACTGGCCGGCCAGATACTTGCGCGACTGGTCGGAAAAATCTGCAGGGAAAAGGTCCTTGCGAAGAATCAGCTGTGCACTCAACTGGCCAAGTACAAGATCAATGATGCCGCCGTCTGGCTGCATGCCCTTGTACAGTTCCAGGGCGGAATAGCCGAAGATGGGAGCAAAGCAGGTATCCACAGAACCGTTGTTGAAACGGGTGGAGAAATTGGTGATATCGGACATCACTGGAGACATGCCCACACGCTTGGCCATATTGGCTTCGGCCACATCGTATTCGAGTACTGCAATGGATTTACCGGCCAGTTCTTCCACCGTATCGATGGTGTTGTCCTTGACGAACAGATAGGCCGCGCCCATGGGCACCAGGCCGCCGAACTCATAGGGCCCGGACACCAGGTGTGGATTCACCTTGGGGTTACCGCTGGCCAAAATCGACACCACCATGCGCATGGCGTCGTAATCGGGAATGGCACCGATGGAATCCATGCTGCCGGTATAGCTGATGAACTGGCGGCCACGGATGCCGGTAAGCAGGGCACCATCGCATTGCTTCGCCTTCAGATCCTCGGCAGCGATCTTCTCGTCCGTATAGGGTTTCAGATCAATGTCCACGCCCCAGCCGAGCGCAGCGGTCTTGAAGTCTTTCATGATGCCGTAGAAATCACCATTGGCACCGACAAGATCAAAAACACAAAGTGTGCGCTTGTTGCCAATGCTGGCGTGAGTGCTGTTGGTGAAAAGGGCCGTGGAAACCACGAGAAAAATAATTAATTGTTTTGCATATCGCATGATGTTCTCCCTGATAAAAAGCAGCCAATACGTAAGGTTTTATTGTGCTTTGTTACCTTCCTGTTCGTTTGTCGTGCTCGGGGTTTGAGCAGTGGAGATCGATGCTAGATATGCGCATGGTGCTGGGGTAGGTTGTCTGTAGACAGATGGGGGTCATTTTTTGACATTGCGTTTTTTCAGGTATTTCCAGCCATGAACCAGCAGATGGAATGGGCACTGTCCATCAACTACATACGTCAGGTGGCAGACCAGCTGGCAGAGATGGATATTGCTGTTGCGCCCTGGCTGGCAGTTCATGGCCTGACACTGGCTGATCTTGATCAGGCCGAGGCGACGGTCCCCTGGGGGGTGGTGCGTGCCCTGTTTCTGGAAGCGGAAGCGATCACCGGGGAGTCGGCCTTGGGGTTGATGGTGGGTGAACGACTACGCATCAACAGTCACGGTATTCTCGGTTACGCAGCCATGAACAGCGGCTCTGTTCGCCAGGTGGTGGAATTACTGGAGCGCTTTATACCCCTGCGTATCAATCTGGTGATGGTCAGCCATCGGGTGGAAGGCCGGTTTCTCAATCTGCAGATTCGCGAGCTGTTGCCCCTGGGTGAACTGCAGCCTTTCCTGATGGGCGCTGTGGTGGTGGCAGTGAAGAACGTGCTCGATTTTATCACCCTGGGCAATTGCCAGGTGGCCCAGGCAAACTTTGCCTTCCCTTCAGCCTTTGACCGGGAGCTGGTTGATTCCCTGTTCCGCTGCCCGGTGCGTTATGACCAGAACTGGACCGGCCTGTCCCTGCCCCTGGACAGGGTAGACCTGCCGTTGAGAACCGCCGACCACACCGCCTTCGAACACGCGGAAAAACTCTGTGAGCGGGAATTGCAGAACATGGTGGCGGATGCCTCCGTGTCAGCTCGGGTGCGAAGACTGATGCTGGCCAAACAGGTGAACTTTCCTTCCCTTGCCGTCACCGCCCGCATGTTGCACATGACTCCTCGTACCCTGCACCGTCGATTGCAGGATGAGGGCACCTCCTTCCAGGAAATTCTTGATGAAGTACGCCACTCCCTGGCCATGGAGTACCTGAAAAGCCAGGAGATGACCATCCAGGAACTGGCCTACACTCTGGGCTACGGCGACACCGCCAACTTCCGCCGCGCCTTCAAACGCTGGACCGGGGTGGCGCCATCGTTTTTTCGCGAGAGCAGTGAGACGTGACAGGGGAGACAGTCTCTCATTCAGGGGCATGCTCAGAGAGCATTTGCTGCAGGCGACTCTCTAACGCGGCATGAAAGGCATCGACGGTGTCATAATCATCGTCTGCGACATTGTCAGGCGGTGACATCGGCGCATTCAGGTAGTGAACCAGTTTGGCCGGCTTGGGCACGATGGTGCCGTACTTGCCAAAGATAACCGGAGCGGCCAACTTGTAGCGGTTGTACACCCAGTCCGTCACCGGGTTCGATACCACATGATAAATGTCATCCGCTGCCGGGCAGGCGGAGAGGATGACCGGCGCGCCGGTGCGCACAGCCAATCGCGCAAAGCCCTTTCGGTCACTGATATCCAGCTGATATTTCTGGCTGCTGGGGCGCAGCGCTTCACGCATGCCGCCGGGTGCTACTAATACCAGCTCGCCATCGCGCAGCAGGCTCTCCGCATTGTGCTGCGAGCCCTCAACGAAACCGTAGGCGGTCGCCAGATCGCGCAATACCGGCACCTTGAAGATATAGCGATCGCCAAGCAGCCAGACATCCCGCCCTAGCTTGTCCCTCACGGCGGCAGCAAGCAGGCCGCTGTCATAGGTGGCAAGGGAATGATTCACCACAATCAGGGCCGGCCCGCTGGCCGGGATATGCTCCAGGCCCTCAACACGGTGCTCGTGATAGCGGGCAACGCGCTTCAAGACGGGATCTGCGATATTGATAATGTTCATAGGGATAGGTTGATCCGAGTCTGTTCGTTTTTCAAAAGAGAGCTAGTGGTACATCGTTGTTAAGCGCTTGGGACGATTGGCGCTAAAAATCGGCTTTTGGCTGTGCACATGATTGTGATATGCCATTTATCGCAGCCATTGAGCTTTTGACAGGGTTCAGCAGTCTCGCTGCATTCCATGAATTACCGGGTAAGCATGGTTAGCTTCGAGCTTGCCGCAACACGCTGACTGCCGATTATGCCCGAGACACATAAAACACTATAATCACTGGTTAATCCGCATCTAGTCTAATTTGTAACTCTCCGCCTCAGGCCTGTAATTGTGAACACCCGCCAGCGAAGCAAGAAAAGCCAGTCCAAACCGGTTCGCAAAGGTCTGCACCCGAGAAACCTGCATAACCAAGGCTATGATTTTCCTGCTCTGGTAACCAGTCACCCGCCGTTGGCCTCCCATGTGAAGCCGAATCCCTACGGCGATCTATCCATTGATTTCTCAAACCCGTTGGCAGTTAAAGCGCTCAATGCCGCGTTACTAAAGCGATACTACAACATTGCCGATTGGGATATTCCGGGCGGTGCGCTTTGCCCTCCCATTCCGGGCAGGGCCGACTATATCCATTACATTGCGGATCTGGTCGGGCCTGAAAACACTGACATCAAGCTGCTTGATATCGGCACTGGCGCAAACGGAATCTACCCGCTGCTGGCCTGCCGGATTTACGGTTGGCGGTGCGTCGGTAGTGATATAAACCGCCAGTCGATTGCGAATGTGGCCACGCTTATCGCCAAAAATGCCGAGCTCAAAGACCGTTTTACCCTGCGCACGCAAACCGACAAGAACCATATTTTTGAAGGCATTATCCAGCCGGGTGAATGGTTCGATGTCAGCGTATGCAACCCGCCTTTCCATGCCTCGCAGGATGAGGCACTGAAAAGTACCCAGCGTAAAGTCTCTAACCTGGCACGCAATCGCGGTGAGGCAAAGGCGAAAACAAAGGCGCCGAATCTCAATTTTGGTGGGCAGGACGCTGAGCTGTGGTGCAAGGGCGGAGAACTATTGTTTCTCAAAAAAATGGTCAGAGAAAGTCAGGTGTACTCATCACAATGCCGCTGGTTTACCAGCCTGGTTTCAAAATCCGACAATGTCAGGCCTTTGAAAAAATTGATGCTAAAGGTTGGAGCTGTTGAGATACGGGAAATAGAGATGAAGCAGGGGAACAAGGTTGCCCGAGTGCTGGCCTGGACATTTGCCGAGTAGATGAATCGGAAATATGCAAAGGGGCTGGTTGTAAGGACATTGGGGGTCATTTTCTAATTGGGGTACGGGGCAATACCTGACCCTCGTTACTCCAGAATTCCATGGAGGTCTATGAAATGTGAGGTCTGACCCCATTCCCTTGACCCCTAACGCCGCAAACAGCGGCAGACTTGTTGTTGATTTTTTTGTGCGCTAATGGCGAAGCCATGCACAAAAAAAGCGACGGCAAGGCTGTCCAAGGAGCGCAGCGACTGATGCTGATTTGCTTTGTTAAGTGCCTGTGATTTCAACGATCCTACCATAGCCCATTATTTTGTTTGCCTCACAAATATGCCAACAATAACCCGGCTTAAATTCGGGAATATCTTGTGATGCAATTATAAATCTTCCATTTGCTCTGCAAGTATCTCCCGGCTTAAGAAGATCAGTATCAATGAAGTCCAGCTGCCCCATAAAGCAATAGTCACGTCCAGGCATCCAATGATTTGGACGAACACCAGAATAGTAGCCGTCACGATCTCTCATACAAGATTCATGAAGGCCAACTTCCACGATAGCATTTATATTTTCAGTTTTAATCTCTTCGATGCTCATGCCACTTAACGCTGCGAGCAGCGGCGCGTTTTTTTGCGTCCGCTGCCTTGCCTGGTTAAGTGGCGACACACCAACACCGCTACCGGCACGGTGTGAGCCTGCGAACCAGACTGAATTTATGGCACCCGCAAGAACGCAAGCTTTGCAGCCACCCCCAACCTTGATTGTGGCCGCCCGCAACGAACGGGAAAGCCCAGCCACAACCACCTTACCCAACAATGGCACCAGGAACGAAACTGCCGGATATGTGGCCCGGCACGGAGCCTGATGCTGGAGCGCCAACTACTGGCACCGATTTATGAACTGGCTCCGCCTTTCGATGAATAGAAAAAGCAGAGCCATTTAACAGCGTATTAGTTAGAACTTTCCGCATAACTCGGTTCCTTATAATTCTGGAACCGCGTTCCCCTTACCAGAAGGAAAAGCCTGCCATAACAACAGGTTGTGATGCTATAGCCAATTTCCTACACGGAGTTATAAGGAACGTTCCTTATAACTCTTGACGGGTGTCTTCATGTTCGATGCCGGAAAGGTATTTGATTATTAAAGAAATTGTAGCGAGTGCGGTGCGTTAGGTGGGGCGTTTCCGCTGAAAACAAAAAAGCCCGCACGCGGCGGGCTTTTTGTTGGCAAGTCGTCACTATCAGGCAGATTGCGGTTTCTCGTGCATCCGGTTGGCCCGACGGAAGGTGCCCAGATCATTAAACCGCACGCCATTTTCCCTGAGCACTTCATGAGCCCGCTTGGCGGTCATCTGCCGTACGTAGAAGGGGTCGCGGACCACGAAGTGGTGGATGGCGTGGGTGCTGCCGAAGTTGAAGCAGAAGGCCTGCAGGGGCCATAGCCACCAGACGTTGAGTACCTGGCATTGTTCGGTGATCTTGCCCGGTTCGTTGTCGCCGTAGTAATGCATGTTCGACGAGATGAAGTGCAGGCAGAAGGTGCGCAGCATATTGGGGGCGATCAGTACCACGACCAGCGGGGTGATCCAGCTGAGCTGGGCGCTAACCACTTCCGGCCACGGGATGCTGCTGCCGGCCAGCCAGGCGACGCCGTTGAGCAGGTGGTAGGCCACGAAGAAGTGCCAGACGGCGTGGACCATAACGCCCAGGGGGTTGTAGCTCACCAGGCCGATCAGGCGGAAGTTCTTCAGGTCCTGGCGGGTGATAACGCCACGACGGTACAGTTTCCTCGGTTCGGTGAGGTATTTGAAGGCGCGCAGGTATACGGCCAGCATATTATCGCCCACCATGATCAGGCGCTTGAGGCCCCATTTTTCGCCGTTGGTGATGCCGCGCTCTTCCAGGTCGGTCTCGCTGCCGGAATGCTTGTGGTGATGGAAGTGCAGGTGGCGACGCACCCAGGGGTTGATGGTAGTCGGGCGCCACAGGTACACGCCGAGCATCATCAGGTGATGCACCACCTTGTTGTTCTTGAAGTACATCCAGTGAATCAGGTCGTGCTCCAGCTCATGCAGCAGTGAGGTCCAGAAGGCGGTGAGCAGGATCACTGCCCAGCCGGGCATCATGCCTTGCAGGTAAAGCACGGCGTTGAGAGTGCAACCGGCAATGGCTATGGCAAAGATGCCGAAGCCGATGGCGTTCTGGTGCTTGAGCCAGCCGTGCCGTTGCCGTATATCATCACTGATAGCGATGATGTCGCGTTGAATTGTCTTGTCTGTTGCGGACTTGCCGCGGGCAGGTGCTGTTGCCATGGGAAACCTCCATTTCTCGATGGCGACTACTTTAGGCAGGGCCGACAAGGAAAACTCGGCTTTGCCCGCCAACCGTTTGACCGGGGACGCCAATGTCAGAAAAAAAACAGGCGGCAGCGCTGCTGATGGGGCCGTTAGTGCATTTGTTGCATGAGCGGGGGCTGGACGGGGACGCCATTTTGCGTCGCCACGGGCTCGATCCGCAGATGGTGCAGGACCCGGAGGCCAGGCTGGATGCGGCGGTGTCCACGGCCCTGCTGGATGATTGCCTGCAGGAGCTGGGTGACCCGGGCATGGCCATCGAGGTGGCCCGCCATGCCCAGTACAACACCTTCGGCGCCCTGGGCCTGGCCGTGGCGGCGGGGGGCGATCTGTACAGTGTGCTCAACCGCATTACCCGGTTTCATCGCCTGATCAGCGACCTGGTGACCACCGAGCTGACCGTGGATGACGCCACCGTGGCCCTGCAGTTTTCCTCCAACACCGATCACCAGCCCCATCCCCAGGCCATCGTCTTTGTGATGGCGACCATCGTGCGCCTGCTGCGGATTCGCATTCACCGCGACCATAACCCGGTGGCGGTGTGCGCCCCCGAGTGGCTGGAGCCGGCTTTGCGTCAGGCCATGGCCCGGTATTTCCGTTGTGAGGTGTCGGTGGCAGATCACTACAGCCTGGCTTTCGACAAGAGCAACGCCCAGCACATGTTGGCGGCCAGCGACGTACAACTGGCGGCCATGCTGGATGCCACCCTGGCGCAACGCCTGGCGGCCAGTGAGCAGGGTGCGCTGGCCAGTCGGTTGGCGCTGTGGATTGAGCAACGCCTGCCGGATGGTGAGCCCGCCCAGGCCGACGCGGCGCAGGAATGCTGCATGAGCACCCGCAGCCTGCAGCGGCGATTAAGTGATGAGGGCCTGACTTGGAAACAACTGCTGGAAGACACCCGCAAGACGCTGGTGGAGCGGCACCTGCGCACCCCGGGCATGACGGTGACGCAGATGGCGTTTCTGTTGGGGTTTTCTGAGGTGAGCGCGTTTTCCCGGGCGTTCAAGAAATGGTACGGGGTGTCGCCGAGTCAGTTTCGGTGATGCAACGGATGTACGGCGCTTGCCAACAAGCAACAAGCGCCGGATTCGCCATGCAAGCATGGCTCCAACAGAACGTCAGATCTTTGCAGTGTTCTGCAAGTAGTCCTCTGAAAAATCCCACAGTTTTTTTGCCACGGCGGCATTGCCTGCTTCTGCTGACGGCTTTGCGGCGCGGCAATGGGAAAAATAGCCACCAGCGATGTCATCAGCATTGTCATTGGTGGCACACAGGACGCTGGTGGCGGCGCCTTGATGCGGTGTTTTGGTAAGGGGGCTGGCCAGTGTGAAGAGCACCTGGGTCAGCCAGGATTCACGACCGAATCCGGTGGTGACCAGCGCGCCCGGGTGTACGGCGCAGGCGGTGAGGCCCTGGCTGCCATAGCGCTGCTGGAGTTCCAGTGCCATCAGGGCATTGCACAGCTTGGCCTGGCCATAGGCATTAAAGGCGTTTATGCGGTTTTGTTTTTTGGCCACAAGCAGGTTGTCGAAATTCAGCCGCAATGGATACCGGTGTGATTCGCTGGAGACCATGACGATACGAGGGGCTGGCGCTTTGAGGATGGTGTCGAGCAACCCTTTGGTCAGCATGAAATGACCCAGGTGGCACACGGCCACGGTTCGCTCGATTCCCTGATCGGTGAGCAGGTATTTGGTCGACATGGACCCGGCGTTGCAGATGAGTATGTCCAGCTGGGAGATGTCGTTACGCGTTGACAGGCTTTCCACGCAGGCTGCAATGCTGGCTGGATCCGCAAGGTCCAGAGAGACCAGTTCAACCTGGGCGTTGGGGTGGGCAAGGCGAATCTTCGCCAAGGCCTCCTCGCCCAGCCTGGGATTTCGGCAGCCAAGAATGACATGGGCGCCAGCAGCGGCGAGAGATCTGGCGGTTTCATAGCCAATGCCGCCATTGGCGCCGGTCACCATGGCGATTTTCCCTGAAAGGTTCTTTCCTTCCAGCACTTGGTCGGCAGTGCTGTTGCGATTGAATGTGGACGGCAGCGTCATGATGATCCTTTTGTGTATTGGCTTGGCTTGTGTATCAGCGTTGGTCGAGTCGGATGAAGGGCTGCGCGTCTTCCAGTTCGAAGGCCAGGCCCAGCAATAAGGCCTCTTCGCCGTTGGCGGCAGAGAGCTGGACGCCGATGGGCAGGCCCTGGTCGGTCTGGCCCAGGGGCAGGGAGATGCCGGGGCCGCCGGAGGCGTTGTTGGCGGGGGTGAAGGTGGTGTAGCGCAGCAGCCGTTCCAGTTGCGTGTCGAAGGGCAAATCCGCACCCAGATAGCCGATTTCCGGGGTGGTGTGGGCCAGTACCGGGCTGAGGATCACATCGTATTGGGCAAAGGCCTCGGCGTAGCGTTGTCGCGCCAGGCGCAGCTGGCGAAGCATGGCCGGGGTTTTCAGAAAACGTTGTTTGTAATAGTCGGCCAGGCCACGGGTGAGCGGGTCCAGTTGGCCGGCATCGAAGCCTTGCGGGAACAGGGCCTTGCCGCCCTTGCTGACCAGGAAGCCGAGCATGGCCCAGTAGAGCAGGAAGTCTTCCACGAAGCGGGCCGGCAGGTCGATGCGGGCCTCTTCCACGGTGTGGCCCAGGCTTTCCAGCAGCTGGGCGGTGTCCTGCACGGCGCGGCGGGTCTGCGGGCAGGTGGCGTCGCCGGTGACAGAGTCGATCATCATGCCCACGCGCAGCCGCCGCTTGCCCGGGCCGGTGACCTGGCCGATGGGCTTGAGCTTGCGATTGCGGTAGTAGCGCTCCGCTTCCATGAAGAAGTGGGCGGTATCGCGGACGCTGCGGGAGAGTACGCCATCACTGACGATATTCACCGGCAGTACCTTGGCGGCCTCCTGGTCGATGAATCGCCCGCGGGTGCTCTTCAGGCCCACCAGGCCGCAGCAGGCGGCGGGGATGCGGATGGAGCCGCCGCCGTCGTTGCCATGGGCGATGGGCACGGCTCCGGCGGCCACCAGGGCGGCGCTGCCCCCGGAGGAGCCGCCGGCGGAGTAATCGGTGTGCCAGGGGTTGCGGGTGGCGGGCACGCCGGCCTGTTCAGTGCTGGCGGTGAAGCCGAAGGCGGGCAGGGTGCTCTTGCCCAGCAGGTTGAAGCCCTGGGCCAGATACTGTTTGGCGATGCCGCTGGTTTTCTTCAGCGGGGCATGGCCCAGGGCGCGGCTGCCGTGACCGGTGGGCAGGCCACGCAGATCCAGGTTGTCCTTGATCAGGCTGGGCACGCCGGCGAAGAAGCCGTTGAAGCGTTTGCTTTCCGCCCGTTGTCGGGCGGCGTCAAAGGTGTCCAGGGTGAGCCCGTGCAGAGCGGGCTCCACCCGCTGTAGCCGGGCGATGGCCGCTTCCGTGACTTCACGGGTGCTGACATGGCCCCCGCGCAGCCGCTCGGCCAGGGCAGTGGCGTCGTCGTTTCCGAGGGCGTCGTCGCTGAAAGCGTGCAGGTGTTTGCTGGCCATGGGGCTCTCCCGATTAAATGATGCACGATCGTACCATTTATGATCTGTGCGAAGGGGCCAATTGTTGTTTTACCGCGCTGACCGGAACCTGGGTTTTACCACGGCGGGCAGACTGAACAAAGCGCGGCTTTCATATTGCTGGAGCCTTGCTTGCAAGGCTCCAGGAGGAATGAAAAGAGGTGTTGTTCCCTGCGCAGGGAATCGCGACTTCCGCGCCACTTCTGCGGATGGAATCACGTGCGTAAGGTGCTTTGTTGTGCTGGACCTGATTGACCGCCTGATGGTCCGCTTTTTCTTGAAAGCGTCATATCACGTGTCTGTGCTGATAAAGCTGCTGCCAGACACGCCCTTTCTTGTGGGTTACTTCAGAATCGAAGTATTGCTTCAGGCGGCGACGGTCATCCTGTTGATCCTTGAGCGCACTGCCTAGCAGGAAATGTAGAAGGTTCTCGCTGTCCATCACGCCATTTGCGTAGTACCAGGCATGAATGCTCAAGGCATGGGCTACGTTAATAGCTTCAGCCGTAGACAGGGTGGCGCCAGCCAGTCGGTGAATGCTGCGTCCATCAATGGACAATCCGCTACGAAGTTCATGAAACAGAGTGACGAGGGCATCTATCAGCTCGACATCCGGGGTGATTTGTATCCCCGCAGCCTGATTTTGATGGCCTAATTCGCGAAGCACCACATCGATTTCATCCTGAAGCCCTTGAATGGGTTCAATGGTTTCAAAGCTGAGCCTGCGGCGCAGGGCCACGCTCATACGGTTGACGCCCTCGTCGGCACTGTTGCTGGTCGCCATGACATTGAATCCGGCATGGGAAAAGAGCACGCCGTCATCGTCGGCTAGTTCAGGGATGGTCAATAAGCGTTCGGACAGCGCCGATAAGAGCGCATCCTGCAATGGTTGAGGGCAGCGACTGAGTTCCTCGAAGCGCAGAAGCTTGCCATCACTCATGGCACGGTAAAGGGGGCCGGGTATCAGGGCATCTCGGTGATAACCCTGTTGCGCGAGCCGAGCCTGGTCCCAGCTGTAAAGGAGTTGCTCTGTGGAGCTGATCGTACTTCCTTGAATAATCAGGTTGGAGTTACCGGAGATGGATGCAGCCAGTAGCTCCGACAACCAGGACTTGGCCGTGCCTGGCTCTCCAACCAGAAATCCCCCCCGTCCGGCACAGAGGGAAATAACCACGCGCCTGACAACGCCGGGTTTTGCAACGAATTTGGGAGCCGCTTCAGTCTGGGGGTCTCCACAGATAAAACGCTCAACAGCGATAGGAGAAAGTCGCCAGCCGGGCGGCACCGGGTGGGTGTCCTGCTGCTTCAGTCTGCCCAGTTCATCGGAAAAGCGTATTTCTGCCGGCAACCTCTGTAATGCTTTTTTTTCGCTCATTATGCTTTCCTCAATCCGCCACGGATTTCTGGAGCTAGCCGCTCCGCGGGAAGAATTCGTGGTAACTCGGATAGGGGGATCTCTCCTTTCACTACCAGGCTCAATGCGCTGTCACGCATGGTCATGAGCCCGGCATCAAGGGCTTGCCAGCGTAATTCCCCCAATGGTGGTTGGCGACTGATGGTATCGCGGTAATCTCCGTTTACTTGCAAATACTCGACGATAGCGACACGTCCGCGTACACCCCGGTAATCGCAATGGCTGCAGCCCTTGCCCTCAAAGCAGACAAAACCGGCGGGTGCCTGGTTGGGGAAAATCTCTGAGAGGATTGCCGGGTCTGGCTCGGCGGGAGCAACACAGTGTGGACAGATTCGACGCGCCAGACGCTGAGCGATTACCGCCAGTAGTTCGCTGGCAATGGAGTTAGGGTGCAAGCCAAGGTCGTACAACCGTTGCACTGCATCCACAGCGTCGTTGCAGTGCAAGGTCGACAGTACCAGGTGGCCGGTTTGGGAAGCTCGTGCTGCTTCCAGTGCGGTTTCACTGTCACGTATCTCTCCGACCAGAATCACGTCCGGGTCTTGACGTACAAAGGCGCGCATAGCATCTGCAAAACCAAAGCCGATATTGTTGCGTACCCGTGTTTGTTGAATATTGTCGATGGCATATTCAACTGGGTCTTCGATGGTGATGACCTTTCGAGTGCCGTCGTCGGCCAGTTCCTGCAGCCCTGCTGACAGGGTGGTGGTCTTGCCGGAGCCGGTTGGGCCGACGATCAGAACAAGCCCGGCAGGGTTCTGGAGTAATCGGCGGTAAAGACTGGCGATGCTGGCAGCCATACCTAGCTGGTCCATGCCAAGGGCTCGCCCATGCTGCGGAAGCAGCCGGATGACAACGTGCTCACCATGCAATGATGGCTGCGTTTGCACGCGAAGATCGTAATATGTCTGTCCGACACGGAGTCGTGACCGCCCTCCCTGCGGAAGTCGTCGTTCAGCAATGTTTAGCTCGGCTCTGGTCTTGATGACGTTGACGACACCATTCATGTCAGCGGCTGTTAACTGATACTGCGTTAAATCGATTAAGTCACCATCGATTCGCAGGCGGATACGAACACGCTGTTGATAGAGTTCGAGGTGGATATCGCTTGCGCGCTCGCTGACAGCATCCAGAAGAATGGCTTCATATATCGAAACCAGATACGGGCTAATTTCCGTGTTGCTGCTTTCATCGGCAAGCATGTCCTCAGCCTGTGGCGGAGGTTTCGGTAATGTATGCTTGCCGTGAGTCAGCATGTTTGCCATGGACCAGAGTCTTTTGTAGTCCGTGGGTGTAATTAGCACTTTCTGTACTTGCACGCCGGGGAAAATGCGGTCTATTTCGTCAGTGGAGGCCTCGGCATCATCTGTTGCCACCCGGAGTTGCTGGTTTTTCAGGGACACCGGCATGAGCCGGGCATGATCAAGATAGGTGCGTGAGAAACGCTGGAAAAGCTGAGCATCAAATTCATGGACCAGTGTGTCAGCTTCAGCAAAGGGTAGCCCCAGACGACGAGCCAATGCACGGTGGACACTGTTGTCCCCTGTATCCATATATTTCTGAACGAAGTGTGCAACAGGCTGGTTGTGTTTTTTCGCATCCTCTCGAGCATTATTCAGGGTGTTTTCATCGATGACACCCATGTCAATCAGCACATTGGCTAGAGAGCCGCTAAAGTTTATGGGGCCGAGATCCCTGCGAATAGTCTGGTTGTCCGGATTCATCCGGTAGCCCACCAGCATTTCATTTCTATTGACGCCGTCTTCGAGGCAAAGCAGCCAGCCCTTGGGAGACAACTGCTCGAGCAGGCTATCAAGCCGGTCCAGTTGACAGGTTGCTATGATGAAATCAAAAGGAGACTGGTCCAGGGCCCCTTCGGTGCCATCACCTTGTCGCAGGATGATATTGCTTTGCTTGAAAGGTGCAAGATTGTGTTCTGCTATGCCCTTTATTGATGACTGCCATTCAATCACAACTATTTTTGCAACGAGCCTGGCAAGCAGCAGAGTGAGATAGCCTGCGCCAACGCCAATCTGAAGGATACGGCTGTCAGGTGTCAGCGGCGCGGGCAAGCTATTCAGTAAGTGCGCAACGGCTTCCGTAGAGGGAATGCTGTGCCCTGAGAGGAGATTTTGCAGGTCACTGGAGGCGATGAAAGCGGAGCGTGGGGTGATCTTCACCACATCGGCGATACGGGGGTCTGGCTTATTGGTCATGGTTTCAAGCCACAGTCAGGGTAACGGGAGTGCTATTAATGCAGCAATAAGATGCCAAGCGGTATCGAAATCTGGAAGCCAGGGCTGACCAGCGGCATTCACCGGCGGCGAATGGGTATTACTAAAACCAATTATCGGGCGCGTTCGACGCGCTTGTGTTGGGCCAGAAGGTGGCGGGCCAGGCTGGTGAGTTCGGCGATGCTGCCGACCACCGCATCCGGGCGGTGGGGATGCTTGACGGTGTTGGGGAAGATCTTGTCGAGCCAGGCCTGATTCCAGCCGGCGCCGTTGTAGAAGATGGAGGTGATGCCCGCTTCCTTGGCAGCGATCACGTCGGTGGTGCTGTCGCCCACGTACCAGCAGCTTTCCGATGGCGTGATGCCCAGTTTTTCCATGGCCAGCAGCAGCATTTCCGGGGACGGTTTGCGTTTGCTCACATCGCTGCCGCACACCACCACGTCGAACAGATCTTCCCAGCCGGTGCCGTCCACCAGTGCCAGTTCGTGTTCGAGAAAGTCCCGTTTGCGGTTGGAGATCAGGCCGACCTTTACGCCGATGGCGCGGATGCGTTCCAGCTGTTCGCGGATGTCGTCTTCCAGCGGGAACACTTCGTCCACGTATTTTTTGTAGGCCTCGTCGAAGGCCTGGTGGGCACGGCCCTTGGCGTCCTGATCGCTACCGAACAGCACTTCGAAAATATCGGTGCGGGAAATCTTTCGCTGCGCAACGATCTTGGGGTGCAGGCGCTTGTTGTCCTTTACGTAGATGAGCAGCTTGGCATCTTCGATGGTCTTGGAATCATCCGGGTCCAGTAGTCGGTCCCACAGGTCCAGTTCTTGCAGGTGGGGCAGTACATCGTCGACGGCGTGGTACATGGCATCGTGGGTATCCACCAGGGTGGCGTGCCAGTCGATGAGGATGGCCTCGGGTTTTGCATGGGGCAGTTGCAGGATGCTCATGGTGCTTTGTCCTTGCCGTCGACTCTTTCATTGTTAGCACACAATCTGTGGCGCGGGTGTGAACCCGTGGCGCATGGGCGCTGGTCAGATTGCTGGCCGCCCGTATAGCATCCCTATTCAGGGTGCCATTATGCAAGGGAGTGAGATCATGGGATGTGTTGCAGGAAAGAAAGCACTGGGCTGGGTGGTACTGGTCAGTGGCCTGCTGCTGTCGGGCCTGTCGCTGGCCAGTGAGCTGCCGCCGGCGGAGACGATTCGTGCAGCGCTGAAGCAGGCCCATGAGCGTTATAAAGGGCTGGATGAAGGCGCCAACGCGGATTACATCCCGGCCCTGGCCAAGGTGGATTCGGATATTTTCGGCATTGTGTTGGTGACCGTGGATGGCCGGATATTCAGTGTCGGTGATGTGCAGTCAGAGGTGTCGATCCAGTCTATCTCCAAGGTGTTCACCATGGCTCAGGTGATGGAGCAGGCCGGGGTGGCGACGTTTCCCGGTTCCATGGGGGTAGACGCCACCGGCCAGCCGTTCAATTCCATCAACGCCATCGAGCAGCACCGGGGAGCAGAGATGAATCCGTTGGTGAATGCCGGGGCGATCACCACCACCAGTATGGTGAAAGGCAGCAATGCCGATGCGGTGTGGAAAACGATACTCGCTTTCTACGAGAATTTTGCCGGTCGTGAACTCGCCGTGCAGCAAGACATCTATGCCTCGGAAGCGGCCACCAACCAGCGTAATCAGGCCATCGCGCATCTGATGCATGCCTACGGCCACCTGCAGGGTGATCCGGTTCAGGCCACGGACATTTATACCCGTCAGTGTTCGGTGGGGGTGAATGCCCGGGATCTGGCCGTGATGGCGGCGAGCCTGGCTAATGGTGGTGTGAATCCGGTGACTGACAAGACGGTAATGACGGCGGCCAATGTGCCCGAGGTGCTGGCGGTCATGGCCACCGCTGGCTTGTATGACGATGCCGGCAAGTGGCTGTATGCCACCGGCCTGCCGGCCAAGAGTGGTGTGGGTGGCGGCATTATCGCAGTGTCGCCGGGCAAGTTCGGTATCGCTGCCATTTCGCCACCGCTGGATGCGGCGGGCAACAGCGTGCGTGGGCAGAAAGCCATTGCCGATATTTCTGCGGCGCTGGGTGGAAACCCTTATGAAGTGGTGCCGTATCAGCGGTAACCAGATAGAAGCAATTGATAACGGATAATTGAGAATTGATAACGCGCGGGACAGTGTTTCTATCGTCAAAAGCATGAGCGCGCGCCCAACCTCTGGGCGCGGTCTTTGCGTTATCAGATACGGCTCGACGTTGATCGCGCCGTTATCAATTGTCCATTCTCAATTTTCAATGAATGGCAGGTGCAGTTCGCCGAGGCTCAGTGCACCCTATGCACCGGCGTGCGTGTTCGTCTCAGAGTTGGCCGAGTACGGTTTCGGCGCTGCTCTTGTCCACGCCTTTTTCATCCACGCCGATGTATTCCACCACGCCATCGTTGGCGATCAGGGCAAAGCGTTTGCTGCGGATACCCATGCCGCCACCGGTGGCATCCAGTTCCAGGCCCAGGGCTTTGGCGAATTCCGCGTTGCCGTCGGCCAGCATGGTGATGTGCTCGGCGTTCTGGTCTTTCTGCCAGGCATCCATGACGAAGGCGTCGTTGGTCGCCATGCAGGCGATGGCGTCAGCCTTTTCCAGAATGGCATCGGCGTTGATCACGAAGCCGGGCATGTGGGTGTTGGAACAGCCCGGGGTAAAGGCGCCGGGAACGGCGAACAGGACCACCTTGCGGCCCTTGAAAAAATCACCGGTGTTCAGGTCTTCGGGGCCTTTGGCACCGTTGGTTTTGATAGTGAGGGCAGGAAGAGTATCGCCGACTGCAATGGTCATGATTCGCATCCTTCTGTAAGTGGATGTCCACTGTAACAAAGACGCGGTGACAGGAAAGGGGGAGGCGGGGCAGAAACAAAAAACGCCCCATTAAAGGGGCGTTTTTTGTGGTGCTTGATAACGTATTAGCCGAGCAGACCCAGCAGGCCGCCCAGTACCGGACCGAGTACCGGGATGGTGGTCAGGGCATCGTTAAGCGGAGCCAGCAGGTTGCCAGCTTCGCCTTCACCCAGCAGGGACACCAGCAGGTTGCCGACCAGGTCGCCGACCAGCGGCAGTTCTTCCACCAGCGCGGATACGGTATCCAGCAGGTTGCCGTCCTGATCCATGATGCCGTCGAGCAGACCGGAAGGATCACCGCTCAGGAGGCCGCCCAGCAGGCTGCTCAGCAGGTCGCCAAGAACCGGAATCTGTTCCAGCATGGCCAGGTCAGGGGTGAGGATGTCGCCACCGGCGCCACCTTGCAGGGTGGTGAGGATCTGGTTGAGAAGATCGCCCAGTACCGGGATGTCATTGAGCATCTCGGTGCCTGGTAGCAGCTCGCCGCCAGTGCCGGCGCCGGTCAGGGCGGCTAGCAGGCCGTTGAGGACATCACCCAGCAGCGGGATCTGTTCCAGCAGGCCGGTGAACTGTTCCAGTTGGCCGGCGGAGTCGGTCAGGCAGTCCAGCGGGTTGGCAGCGTCACAAGACACGGCGCCAAGCAGTTGATTGACCACGTCACCCAGTACCGGCACGTCGGCCAGCAGGTCGGTCACCATGCTCAGCTGATCACCTTCCAGGGCACCCATCAGGGTTTCCAGGCTCAGGGCGTCGGTGGGCAGGCCACCGCTGTCGCCACCGGCAACACCGTTGAGGATGTCGCCCAGTACCGGAATTTGTGTCAGCAGATCGGGCAGGGATTGCAGGTCGCCAAGGGTGCCGAACAGGTCGCCGCCGTTACCCAGCAGGCCGGCCAGCAGGTCGCCCAGTACTGGAATCTGTTCCAGCATCATCGGCAGTTCGCCGAGCAGCTCCATGTTGCCCGGGTTGGCCAGGCCAGCCAGCAGATCTTCCAGGATGGCCGGATCCAGCGGGCTGTCGCCCATCAATTCGCCGATGGGGCCCAGGTTCTCGCCGGCAGACAGCAGGCAGGTGAACGGGTCTGCGCCTTCCGGGCACAGCTCGCCCAGGCCGCCGGTCAGGTTGAGGATGGAACCCACGCCGCCCAGTACTTCGGTGACACACTGTTCCGGGTCGAACGCGTCGGCGCCAGTGGCAATGGGGCACAGGGCCATGGACAGGCTGTTAACGGTGCCGATCAGAGGCTCGCCCATGGCCAGGTTGTCAGCGACCTGAGTCAGGCACACTTGCGGGTTGAGGGCATCGTCGCAACCCAGGTAACCCAGTACGCCGGCCAGGGTGCTGTCCGGTACGGTGTTGAGGGTTTCCAGCAGGCACTGCACCGGGTTTTCAGAGCTGGGGCACAGTTGCTGGCCAATGGCGCCGCTGTTATCCAGGATGCCGCCCAGAGTGTCCACCAGATAGGGGACGCTTTCTTCCAGACAGGTCGGCAGGAAAGTGGGTTCAGCGACACTGCCGAGCAGGTCGGTGTCGGTAGCGGCAACGGTATTGGCGCACAGCAGGCCGAGGACGTTGTCGTTGCCCAGGGAGATGTTGGTCAGCGCTTCGTTCTCGCAGGCCAGCACATCAATCACGCCGCCCAGCTGGGTACCCAGCAGCGCCTGCGGGCAGACGGAGGCGGTGAAGTGGTTGTTGGTGTCGATCAGAGTCAGAAGCTGTTGTTTCTCTTCGTCGGTGAGCGGCGGGGTCTCATCACCACCACCGTCTTCGCCGCCGGTGTCACCATCGCCAGTATCGCCACCGTCTTCATTGCCGGTATTGCCGGTTTCTTCACTGGTGTTGCCCGTATCGTTGGCCGGGCTACTGCCGCCGCCGCCACCGCAGGCGGCTAGGGTGACGAGCAGAGAGCTCATCAGCAGGATTTTCAAAAGATGTAGCATGGGTACTTCCCCCTTTCTTCCATGAACACAAAAGCGTGTATGACAGGCGTATCAGCGCGATCCACCCATGCGCGCACTATATAAAATTCATTGCGCTGCCAATGTTGGCTAAAAATGTCGTTTTGTATCTAATGTTGCAGTGTTTTGTAATGCACAGTGGAAGTGCTTGAATGGGTGCAGAGCTAAGTAACTGGGATACCAATGGAAAGGAGGCAGAAATGGCGAAAACAATTGTAATCACTGGCGCAAACCGGGGCATCGGCCTTGCACTGGCTGAGCACTGGAAAGCCCGTGGCGACAGGGTTCTGGCGGTATGTCGGCAGGCGTCTACCGCGTTGGTAGACAGTGGCGTGGAAATTATTGATGGCGTGGACGTGAGCACCGCTGACGGGGTCAGCAACCTGAGCAGCGCGCTGGGTGATACGTCTGTGGATATTCTCTACAACAATGCCGGGATCATGCTCAGCGAGACCGTGGACGAGATGGATTTCGAACAGATGCTCCAGCAGTTCAAGGTCAATACCCTGGGCCCGCTTCGCGTCACCATGGCGCTGCTGAACAATTTGCATCAAGGCAGCAAGGTGGGGTTGATGACCTCGCGGATGGGCTCTATTGCCGATAACACATCAGGGAAGAAGTACGGTTATCGCATCAGCAAGGCCGGCTTGAACGCAGCGGGTAAATCCCTGGCGCTGGACCTGCATGATCGCGGCATCGCCGTGGCTATCCTGCACCCGGGCTGGGTACAGACCGACATGACCGGCAACAGCGGTAACCTGACGGTGGACGAAGCGGCGTCAAATCTGATCGCGCGGATGGATGCACTCAGTCTGGAAAACAGCGGTACCTTCTGGCATTCCGATGGCAGTGAGCTGCCCTGGTGATTTGATCGGTAGTGCGGGCAGATCAGGCAATAATGTTACCAAATGGGGCTGACAGGTGTGTGCTCTGCCATTTTGTGAAGTGTGCCTTTTGTAGGCGCTATGCTTGCATGGCGAAGGGTTGGGGATGGTTCGCCATGCGAGCATAGCTCCTACAAGGCGAGTTGGTTTGATGGTCTCGGAAATGAATTTTTCCGTGGCCCTTTTCTCTACGGGAAAAATCAGCCGAGCAGAAACGCATTTTCATAAAGCGCCGTCAGTCCCCGCTCCTGAAAGACCGGCTCGTGGTGGAGAATCATTTTTCTGGAAAGTGACGCTATGGCGTAGTCGGCGCCATACAGGGTTTTTACCTGCGGTTCAGCAACAGAAAACGGCGGGCCATCCATTTCCTGTTGATCATATTCCAATGTGATAAGTAACTGCGGTGCCTTGTCTGTGAGTGTCATAAGGTGGCGAGCATAACGTGCGCGCATGGCCTCGGGCAGGGCGATCAGGGCGGCACGATCGTAGATGGCATCCGGTACCTCAATATCGATGGCTTGCAGCAGGAAGATGTCACCCTGAAAGACGGTGAGGTCGCTATGCTGGTAACGCTTGCCGCCTTGCCAGTCGGTGATGATCGGCTGGCGATGCAATGAGGCGAACAGGTCGCTGACGGCTTTATCCGACAGCTCGGCACCGATCACCCGATAGCCTTGTTCCAAAAGATGGCCGATATCCAGGGTCTTTCCGCACAGGGGAAGAAAGACGGTCTGGCCGGCTTTCAAGGACAGCTCGCCCAGGTAACGTTGCAGCAGAGGATGGACCTGGGGAAGATGAAAGCCCAGTTCCGAGTTGTGCCATTTCTGATGCCAGAATTCCGGGTTCATGGGGCCGCCTGTTGATGAACTTGCGCCTTCCATGATGGGAAGGCTTGTGATCGTTTCCTGCGCTGGTAGGGTAGCGTCTTTTGCTCAGGGAAGGCAGACCATGACTCACGCAACGCGTTTTCAACATCCCCGTTATACCATTCGCCGAAAATTTTTCCGGCTCTTCGGTGATGCCTTTCATCTTTATACGGACACTGGGGAGCTGGCGCTATATTCCAACATGAAGCGCTTCCGAATCCGTGAGGATATCCGCCTCTATTCAGACGAAAGCCAGGAACAGGAACTGCTGCGTATCACAACCCGCAGCATTTTCGATTTTGCTGGCGCCTATGACGTACACGATTCACAAAGTAATGAGCATGTGGGTACCTTGCGGCGGGCTGGTTTCAAGTCGTCCTTTCTGCGCGATCATTGGACTTTTCTGGATAGTGAAGGCCAGGAAATCGGTACGCTGGAGGAAGACTCCATGCTCAAGGCCCTGGTGCGTCGCTATATCGAAGTGCTGGCGTTTTTCTTCCCGCAGCACTATCACGCCAGTGTGGGCGACAAGCCCGCGGCCGAATACCGCCAGCGGTTCAATCCCTTCATTCTGAAGCTGGATGTGGATTTCAGCGCCGACGGAGATGGCCGATTGGACAAGCGCCTGGGGATTGCCGCCGGGGTACTGTTGTCGGCCATCGAAGGGCGACAGGAGTAAACCATCCCGGACAGATATTGCTCGGTGCCAGGGCAGTAAGGGCCATGGGCTTTGATGGTTAAAAAAGCAGGATAGCGTCACCTTCACTGGGCAGGTCATACCCCTGGTGGGGCCCATCTTTACAGGGAATGCGAACTTGCCTGAAAAGCCGGAACCGGCCACTCTGTGGCCGCACCGGAAGGCGATGATCGGGGACGAGGATGGCGACAATTCTGTTTTGTTGGGAAATGGGTGAAGGCATGGGGCATCTGATGCCCGTGCGTAAAGTGCTCCAGGCTCTTGTGGAGCAGGGGCATGATTTGGTGGTAGCTGCGGTGGAGGTGCACACGGCCCGTCGAGTATTGGGTTCTTTTAGCAAGTCCATCGTCCAGGCGCCTTGTCAGGTTGATAAGCGCTACCCCCTGGGCCGGCCAGCAGAGGGCGTTGCTGACCTGCTTTCGCTCAATGGTTTTGCAGATAACCCGAGTCTGAAAGGCCGACATCATGCCTGGTGTCAGTTGGCTAGACTGTTCAAGCCGGATCTGGTTATTACCGAGCACAGCCCCGGAGCCTTGCTGATGGCAAGGGCGATGCGCCTTCCGGTTGTCCATGTAGGAACCGGCTTTACCCTTCCCCCTGAGCAGTTCCCGATATGTTTCCCCGGTTTTGCTGTTGGCGATAATGGCAAACGTGAACAGCGCCACCTGGATGTGTTCAATAAACTGATTTGCGCCACTGGTGGGCAGCCATTGAAGCGCCTTTCCGAGCTGTTTAATGCTGTTGCCGGGCGATATTTGCTGAGCTTTGCTGAGCTGGACCACCTTGGGCCACGGGAGGGCGTTCCTTATATGGGGGTGGAAGTCCCCGAAGATGGTGAGCCTCCCGTCTGGCCAGATGCCGGCCAGCATCAGGTGTTCGCGTATCTGAAGCCGTTTGCGGCACTGGAAGGATTTCTGACGGCGGTCAATGCGCTGAAACTGTCACTTTTGCTGGTTCCGGACCGAATTGACCCTGATATTTTGCGCCGGCATAAAAGTCGCAATATCCGGGTTGTGGAGGGGCGTCAAAGTATGAAGTCAGTAACTCGGGACGCGGATCTGATCGTTTGCAACGGCAATCATGGTACTGCCGCGGCGGCAATGCTGGGTGGTGTCCCCTCACTGTCATTCCCTCTGCATCAGGAGCAGGAGGCCTGTGCCCGTAGGGTGGCTAGCTCCAGCCTGGGTGCGGTACTGCCCGTTAAAGACGGCAAAGCTATTGGGCCGCTTCTGGAAACAATGTTGCGTAGCCGTGCCATGCAGGAGTCCTGCGACAAGGCCGCTTCCCGGTATCAGGATTTTGATTACCAAGACAGTGTTACCCGCATGGTTCGGGAAATCGGAGCGCTGCTGCGATGAAGCGTCGGGCATTCATTCGCGATGTGGCGTTGAGTTTGTCGCTCTCACCGGTGGCATTGCTTTCTGGTTGCCAGAGGAAACTCTCTGCGGAGTTTGTCATTGTTGGTTCCGGCCCTGCGGGTATTGCTCTGGCCGACAGCTTGGCTCAGGCGGGGCGGCAAGTGTTGGTGCTGGAAGGGGGAGGGGCAGAGCCTGATCGGGCGTTACAGGACATGCATGCCGTTGAAGCCGGCAAATGGGGCTTGGCCTATAACTTCGGCTGGGCAACCCAGCGCATGCTGGGCGGTACCACCAACCTCTGGCAGAGTCATTCTCCGCGCCCTCTGGATCAAGAACTGCACTCCGCCACCCTGCGAGGAGTGGGAGAGGATTGGCCTTTGTCGATGGAGATCCTGACACCCTGGCTGCAGTCCGCGGAGCAATGGCTGCATGTGCGTCCGTCTGAGCCGGCTATGAACCCGGCCTTGCCAGTCAATCCGTTCATTGCCAGCAGCGAAGGGCTTCGCAAACTGTTGACCGCAGCGGGGTACCAGCACTTGGAGGCTGGTGCCTACGGCATGGTTCACCATGAAGGTATGGATGCATTGCGTTTACTGGAAGACGGAGAAATTGAACGGGTAGCGGGCCTGAAAACCGTGGCCTTGAAAGATCACGCCACCGTTCGCCGTATCCGCATGAGCGGTGGGCGGGCCGTGGCGCTGGAATGTGCCGACCGGGAGGGCAAGCCGCTGGAGGTGGAGGCCGGCACGGTGATTCTCTGTGGTGGCGGGGTGCAGACCCCCCGGCTGTTATGGAACAGCGCCAGCAGCAACGCCGGAGTGGCACCGGGCAATCATAGCGATTGGCTGGGTGCCGGCTTTATGGAGCATCCCGGGCAACAGATTTATGGACGACGGGCAAAGGCGTTGTTGCCGCAAGGGGCCAAGGAAACCCATGTGCACGTCCGTGACATGCTCCATGACCTCGCCTATGACGGCATCCGGGGTACGCTATTCCATGTGGGCCTCAAACCCGGGCCGCAGGGCTCGGAGTTCACCATGGTCGAGGTATTGTTTGAGCAGGAAGCCAACAGACAAAATCGTATTCTTCCCGGCCAGAAGACCGATGCACTGGGTGACCCCCTGCCCAGGGTTGATTATCGCCTCACCCCCGAAGATCGCCGCACCATCAAGGTCGGAAGCGATCTGCAACGCCAGCTTGCCAAGACAGTGGGAAGTGTCGACAAGCAAACCGCACTGCGGCCCGGATCGCATCATCTGATGGGGGCGACACGCCTTTCGCTGGATCCTCGCGATGGTGTGGTGGATGCGAACCTGAAAGTCTGGGGTACCGAAAACCTGTATGTGGCTGGCAGCAGTGTCTTCCCCAGCGGGATGACCGTCCCTCCAACCCTTATTCTGACAGCGTTGAGTCAGCGCCTGGGGGCGCTACTTACGAAACAGAAAAGCCGGTGAATCTAATTCACATCGATATTTTTATGCGAACCGTTTCACATTGTTGGAAAATTGACCTAGTATCGTGACGAATTGTAAAAAAGCGGCCAGGGATTAACGGCCCGAATCTGGGGTTGATGGGGGAAAATCATGTCTTTATTCAGTCGACAGCCGCTGGCTGCTGCTATTCGTGCGTCTATGCTTGGTGGTTTCGCCATCATTGCCAGCCCTTCATACGCTGGTTTCACCGAAGTGACAGATAACAATCCGTTCGATGCTATTACCTCTGGCACAGTAATGCCGTCCCTGACTTTGCAGGATTTTGATGATGATGGTGATCTCGAGGCCGTTGTCTTCCATGCTGCGGACGCTGACAGTTTTCCCTATGACGGCAGCGATATCAGCTTTTATGAAAATACCGGCTCTGCCCAGAGTGCCGAATTCACCCAGGTCGCCGACGGTCCCATCTCCGGTTACGGTGGTGATACCTTCCAGGTAAACCCGTTTGCGAATTCCTGGACCTATAGCTCCTATGGCCACCCGGTGGCTGCTGGCGATCTGGATGGCGACGGGGATGCCGACTTTATTGGCGGTTCCAACACCTCTAGCGTGGAAATGTGGTTTGGAGTCACGACTACAAATGCCTATGGCGTAGCCACCAGCTTGGCCGACGGCTACCACAATGGCACGTATTACTGGTTTGACAGTCCCTATTACGGCCAGGGCCTGGTGCCTTATCTGGGTGAATACGGCGGGTATGCCTCGGCGGTACCTTTGGATATTGATGGCGATGACGATATGGATCTTGTCGTCATGGATAACCAGTTTGTCCGTGTCTATCAGAATAACGGCAGTATCGAAGGCGTGGTTCAGCTCGATGAGCTCACCGGCAGCAATAACCCCTTTTATGCTGGCGCTTCCAACAGCGTTTATATGGGTATCCCGGATAATATCCCTGCTGTGAATCACTCGGCACACTACGGCGCCCCGCTGGCGGCTGGCGATGTGGATAACGACGGGGATACGGATGTGATAATGGGGGTGCGTAACGGACCGGGGGATATGCTGTTGTTCGTGAACACCGGCACTGCTGGCATGGCCGTGTTTGAGCAACAAGCTGACGCCTCCCTGGACGTATCCACCGACATTTATGCCGCCCCGGTGATGGCCGATATCGATAACGACAATGATGACGATCTGGTCGTTGCTGAACAGCAGGCCAGTGGGGCTGCGTCTTATCGACTGTTCCTGAATGATGGCGCGGGTGCTGCGGCGAACGAAAATAACACAGGAAATAGCAGCAGCTCGTCAGGTGGTGCTGTCGGTGGACTGCTTGTCGGGCTTTCTATGATGTTGCTGCGCCGTCGTCGGCGGCGTTAACGCTATGCAGCCCGGGTTCTGCCGGGTCATTATTTATCGGATACATACAAGGGGATATTCATGAAAACATTTCAACGTCGCCGCCTTGCGGTGGCTATCGCAGCATCTGTCGGCCTGGTTGGTGTGGCGCACGCCGGCTTTGAAGAAGTGACCGATGGCAATCCGTTTGACGCCATTACCTCAACAGGTGCGAACCCGTCGCTGGTGATGATCGATCTGGACAATGATGGCGATAAAGATGCGGTGCTTTTCCACAGTTATCAGAACGACAGCTACCCTTATAACTATGGCGGAACCAGTGTCTGGGAAAATATCGGTAGTGCAACCGCGCCGGAGTTTTCTCATGTTCCGGATGTGAGCTATGCCGGCCCCGGTTATGCCGGGCAGGACATTGCTGTGAGTCCTTTTGCGGATGATTATGACCGCTATTATGGCCACCCCGTGTCTGCTGCCGACCTGGAGGGTGATGGAGATCTGGATTTCTTCGGCGGGCAGGACTGCGCCTACAGCAGTGCACAGCTTTCTTTTGCCGAGGTTGAGAGCGATGAAAGCGGTGTTGTTAGCGGTGTGACCCATTATCCGTTCACGTATAGTGGTGGTGGGTATGGCTCCAGTGCCAATCCGTTTTACGGTAATACGTTGGCACCGAGCGCCGCCTACGCTAGCTGTGGAAATGTAAGCTTTGCCGCTGGGGATCTTGATAATGACAGCAAGATCGACATTGTCAGTGTGGATGAAAATACGTTGCGCGTATTCATGAATACGTCTATGACTGTCGACACCACTCCATATACTTTCATGGATCTTGGTGGCAACAGCCCATTGGTGGAAGCCAGTACTTTGACGCCGCCCTATTACGGCGCTCCGGCTGTCCTTCACGATGTGGATGCCGATGGTGATCTGGACCTGGTGATGGGTACCGTTTCGGCTGCACCGTTACGTCTTTTCATCAACGAGGGTACGGCCTCCACGGCAGATTTTGTCGAGGTCGAGGATACGTCCGGCAGCCTGGATGTGACCTCCTCGGGTTGGGCTGCGCCCACCTTTGCCGACATGGATGGTGACGGCAAGGATGATCTGATTGTCGTAGAGTTGAACATGTCTCAGCCAGAACTCCAGCCTAGACAGGCTGAAGGACGGGCTGCTTTGGAAGGCTCGAAAAGCATCCGCTATTTCCGCAATACCAGTGCTGATGGCAGTGGCGCCGAGGAGGAGAGCTCTTCCTCTTCCAGCGGTGGTTCGTTGGGTATCGCTGCTGTGTTGATGGGAATGCTGATCGGTCTGCGTCGTCGCCGTCGCTAATCGTTAACGCCTGAAAAAAGCGCCCTGGCTCTGCCTGGGCGCTTTTTTTCGTTTCAGGCATGATGAATACACACCCAGAGGCCGAGGGCTCCATGTCTCGTATTGCTATCTGCGGAACCGGTTTCATTGGCACTGGCCTTGCCCTGGCTTTGGAGCGGCATCCCCGGATGACCGTCAGTCAGGTGTACACACGCAGACCGGTAGACCAGGTTGAGCATCCGCTCCCGCATGTCCTTACACATGATCGTGATGTATTGTTAGCAGGCTGCGATCTTCTGGTTGAATGCAGTGGCGACGTCCTATTGGCCAGCGAGATTATCGCTGCTGCTCATGGACGGGGGATTCCTGTCGTCACCATGAATTCGGAGTTTCACGTCACCGTAGGCAGTGCCTTTGTGGAAACCGGCTATCTCACAGAAGCGGAAGGGGATCAGCCGGGCAGTTTGGCAGCTCTGAATGAAAAAGTGACGGCCATGGGATTTCGGCCGGTGGTCTTCGGAAATATCAAAGGCTTTCTCAACCCGCTGCCATCCCGCGAGGATATGGTTTTCTGGTCAGAAAAACAGGGGATCAGCCTTCCTCAGGTCACCGCCTTTACCGATGGCACCAAGATCCAGATTGAACAGGCTCTGGTGGCCAATGGGCTGGGCGCAAATCTGCTCCGTTCAGGCATGATGGGGCCGGATTCCCCCGACCTGGAGGCGGCGGCAAAGCAGCTGGCGGTTCTGGCAGAAGAGCATGACGCCGGGCCAGTGAGTGACTATGTGCTTAATGCCGGAGGTCCTGCTGGGGTGTTTGTTGTTGCACGCCATGATGCGGAGCAACAGCGCTTTCTCAAATATCTCAAGTTGGGCGAGGGGCCTTACTACTTTTTGCTGCAACCCTTTCACCTTTGTCATCTGGAAATGGTGGGAACGATAGAGGCCGTTCTGAATGGCAGGCAACCCCTGTTGAATAATGGCAGAAAACCCTCTGTCGGAGTGTGTGCGATCGCAAAGGCCGATATGGAAGCTGGAGACATTGTGACGCGAGCCTTGGGGAGTTTTGCGTTCCGGGGCGAGACCCTTCCCTTTGAGCAGCATCGTGATTATGTGCCAATAGGATTGCTGCAGGATTGCCAGCTGATCGATACCATTCGCGAAGGCGACAGGGTTCGTTGGGATCAGATAGCGTTGCCTGACTCACTGGCTCTGCGCCGTTTCAATACCTTGCTGGAAGAGTTATAAAAGATGGCGCATCTGGTCGTTGGCTGGGAGCTGGGGCATGGCATGGGTCATATCATGCCACTGCGTATGCTCGCTGAAGTTTTACTGGAAAAAGGGCATCAACTGACATTCATCGTGCGAGATGTCTCTGCGGCACAGCGCGCGTTGGAAGGTCTGGATGTTGTCTGGTTGCAGACTCCTCAAGTTACCTACCGTCCCTGGGAAATGACTCGCACCGATTGCTACTCTCAGTTGCTGGGTAATATCGGATTTCGGGATCCCGAAAAACTGATGTCTACGGTCGCCGGGTGGCGCAGCCTTCTCAGCGCGTTGCAGCCGGATGCCGCACTATTGGAATTCGCGCCATCAGCAATGATTGCCTGTTATATGGAAGATATTCCGTTTGCCTTGCAGGGCAATGGATTCTTTTGCCCCCCTGCTGAGGAGGAGGCCTTCGGGGTTATCAGCAACAAGTTGTCTGAAGACCAGCGAAGACATCAGGATGTCATGCTGCTGGACAGCATAAACACCGTTATTGGTAATAGTCGACCTGCGCTTGGGCATGTTTCTGAACTCTATCGGCTATCTTGCCTGAACATACTGACCAGTTTTCGTGAGCTGGATCATTTCTGCCGTGACAATGATGAGGTTTTCCGTGGCGTTTGGGTGCCGTCGATCCCAATTTCACCGCGCTGGCCGAAAGGAGAGGGGAAGCGAATTTTTGCCTATCTGATTGCCCGGCCCGGTGTCGACAAAGTACTTGCCATGCTAAGTCGAACCGGTTTGCCGACCCTGGTGTATTGCCCAGGTGTTGAGGGTAAATTCCGGGCCCCGTTCGAAAACCAAAAGTGTCGTTTTCTTGATGGGTTGGTAGATATCAAGAAGCTGGCTGAGCAGTCCTCTCTGGGTGTATTTCATGGCAATCATTCCTCCACCGCCATGTTCATGCTTGCTGGTACTCCGACTATGCAGATACCTCTGTATATGGAGCAGTTGATGTTTGCTCGCCGAATCAAAGCCATGGGAGCCGGGGAGATCGCTACTCTCGACCAGCCTCAACGCATTGCTGCGGGGATCAATGCCATCATGTCGAATCCTAGCTATGGCGAAAGCGCGAGACGTTTTGCGGATCATTATCGTGATTACGATCAGAGTTTCGCTATTCGGCAGGCAGCGGCGGACCTGGAAGTAGCGCTTGGATTAAGTGCGTAGAAGCGTTTTTCGCCGCCACTATTCTGGGTTGTTGCTCATTGACCGGATAGATTTCCTGTGCATCCGGGCAATGAGCCTGACTTTATTCAGCATCATTTTTTCTGATAACTCACCTGCATGAAATGTTCTCTGACTTGTCAGAATTTCGTCGCAGCCCGCCGCCTATCAGCAGGATCAGGAATGGCAGCAGGGCACCGATACCGAAGGCCCCACCTCCTCCTCCGCTGCCGCCGCTGTAGGAAGGCCGGTTGCTAGTGTACATGGGCTGTGCCTGGTCCACTCGGTTGCTGGTAGGTGCGTTAGTCTGTCGCTGGGCCTTGGCCAGCTTTTCGATATCCCGGCGTTTGGCATTGCGACGTTCCATACCGTACTCCTCGAACAGCTCGTCGCGCAGTACCACCATGGAGGTGTAATTGGTGGCCAGACCGTATTCCAGGCCCAGGTCTGTGATGCCTTGCTGCAGGTCCTTTTCCTCACCGAAATAATCTATCTCACGCTGCATATCCTGGATGGTGGCATAGGCCCACAGTCGTTCCAGCTCCGGGTTATTGCCGCCGATGGCGGGGAAGTCGAAACGGGTTTTGTATTGCTTGTCCTGGCCGCCCACGTTGGCACGCAGGGTGACGTTCGCCGGGCCGTCGCCCCAGTAGTGGCCTAGCAGCACGATCTGGCGGCCATGATAGATGCTGCCGATGAGTTGCGGTTGCAGGTCGGTGGTGCGCACGCCGTCGATGTCGATCTCCACGTCATTCATGGCCTGGTGGGTGAGCTTGGCAGTGGCGTTGAGAATCTGACCGGCGATGTCATCGCTGTTGGACACGCTGATGGCAAAGCCATTGCTGGCATCGGTCATGGCGGTGAGCATGGGGCGGTTGCTGCTGTTGCCCATGACAAAGGTGAATAAGCGAACGTCGTGGCTTTCCAGCAAGTCGATGAAATCTTTTTGCTGGGTCTTGCCCACGTTGGCCACGCCATCGGTGACCAGCACGATGCCTGTGGGGCGGTCTGCGTCCAGTGGTTTCAGGGCCAGGCTCAGGCCACCGAACAGGTTGGTGCCGCCACGGGATTGCAGCTGCATGACTTTCTGCGTGTAGCGACGAATGCTGTCCGGGGTGGCATCAACAAAGCCGTTGGTAAGTTCTTCGGCGCGGTCATCAAACAGCACAATACGAAAACGGTCGCCGCCGCGCAGTTTGCCCAGGGCCTGGCTGACGCCGTCGGCCAGGGTGGCCAGCTTGGCATTCATGGAACCGGAAATATCCAGCACGAAAACCCACTCGCTGCCGGTGGTAATAGGTGGCAGGTCGTCACCGGGGGTGATGCTGAGCATGAAGGTGCCGCGGTCCTTGCCGGGGGGGGTGTAAGCCACCAGATCGACGCTGCCGGACAGGTTCTGCTGGTGGCGCCAGTAGACGACGATATCTTGATCCAGGGTGGCAGCGTTTGCCGGCTGGCCATTGTTGGTCGGGGGCGCAAAATTGGCATTGGCGCTGTTTTTACCTTCCTCGCTGCTGGCGGCGGCCGTGCGGTTATCCAGTTTCACCTGCCATTGCTGTGGGCCAAGTTGCTGGACCTGTGCCTGGGGATGTTTGGGCAGGCGCAGGGCATCCACCGGATAGCCGCTGCGCAGATTCAGGGTGAAGCTGAAATGCTCTTCGACACTCTCGTTGGCGGTCCAGAACGCCAGTTTCTTCTCGTCCACGCCGCCTTCTTCCAGCGGGTAGACATAGCGGCCGATGCCGGTGTCCACAAAGGCGGGCTGCATATAGACCAGCCGCACCCGGGTATCCTGGCCGGCACGTACCGGCTGCACCAGCACATCAAAGGCCTTGTAGCTGTCCTTCTCGGTGAGTCCCGCCTCGCGACCGGCGGCTTTTTCCTGTTCGTAGACCTGGCGGGCCTGTTGTTTTTCCAGCACTTCGCCGATCACCGGGCTACCGTCGATCCACACGGTGAACTCGGCCACGGTGCCGCGCTCGGGGACCGGGAAGCGATAGTAGGCTTCCAGGTCCTGATCATTGGGGTTGTGGAAGACCTGTTCCACTTCTGTGATGGCGTAGGCGTCTTCCACATCCACGGTGACGTGCTGCTCGCGGATCTGTAGCGGCGGCAGGCTGCTGTTGGCCGGGGTCATCAACCCGGCGGCCAGGGCCGGGGTGGTCATGCTGCCCAGCAGCAGGACCAGGCCGGTAAACAAACGGGTGAATCCGTTCCTGAAACCCATGATGGTTCTCCTTGTTATCAATCACGGGAACAGTTGTAGAGCATCGGCAGTATTTTGTTAAACGGTGTTCATTAACAATTCATGTCCCGGTGTGTTCAATAGGAAATACTGGCCTGTGCCCCGGCATGCCCAGCAACAAGGTGCGGTTTCACAGGTCTGTTTTTCATAGGCTTTTATCGCTTTTAGGGTGTGATTTGCTGCGTCGGGTACGGATTTGTTGTGGTTATGAAAAACCGGGATGCGCGCGGCAGATTTTGCGCGCCTAATGGAGCTCTTCAGGACCGCTGGTGCCCTTATCCCTGTGCTCACATCTGGTCCGCTTTGTTCGCGCGTTGCGATCGTCTTGGGAAACTGTCCTGTCCCTGGAGGTGCAACATGCGACGCTTACTATTGCTCTATTACTCCCGACTGTTTCTTCCTGTTATCACTGCCTGCCTGCTATTGGCTCCGCTAGCTGAAGCCAAGGGGCCGCCACCGGGCAAAGGTGGTGGTGGCGATGCGGTCACTACCACCTACAGTGGTGAAGCCACGGCCGTGGATATAACCCTGCAAACGTTTCTGCTCGGGGAAACCCGGGTTGTTCTCAACAATACCGGCATGCTGGATGCCAGTGGCGGCATGCGTGAAAAAGGTATCAGTGCGGTGGCGGAGACCGGCCTGGTCAATGTGGGTGCCGACATCCTTTCCGCGTCAGTGGTCGGTAGTGGTGACATGACACACGCACAATCCACCGTAGTGGGGCTGGATGTGTCAGTGCTTGGCTTGCTGACGGTATCGGCAGCAGTACTGGAGGCTCAGGCGCAAACGAATTGTGCCGATCAGGGCGTGGCGACGTCCGGGTCGTCGCGGCTGGTGGCGTTACGCATCAATGGCTACGACATTCAGGTGTCCGGCCACCCCAATCAAACCGTCGAGATTCCCGGGCTTGCCAGTGTGGTCATCAATGAACAGATCGTTGATCAGAACACGATTGTTACCAATGCCCTGCATATCACCTTGCTGGATAACCATTTGCTTTACGGTGCCATCAGTGCGGATGTGGTGATTAGCCACGCCCGCGCCGGTATTACCTGCGGCGATACCTTTGTCTGCCCGGTGAAGGATTTTGTCACCGGTGGCGGTCAGCTGGATGTGGCCGGCGGCAGATTGTCGTTCGGTATGGTGGGTGGTCTGAAAGCGAATGGCCTGAGCGGTCATTTCAATGGCGTGGACCATCGCAGCGGCGGCCCGCATATTCGTGCTCACGAGCTGAGTGATTATGTGCTGGTGGATGCCCTTGCCCGGCGCCTTGACTATGTGTGCAATGGCACAGGTAACAGCCTGTGCCGGGTTACCGTTACCGACGCGGGGGAGCCGGGCAGGGCGGATCACTTTGCCATCATGTCCGGCGGTTATGCGGAGTCGGGGCTGTTGTCACGGGGTAATCTGCAACTGCACAAGCCGGGTCAGTGCACAGCCCAGGATGATGGTGGTGGCAAGGGCGGCGGAAACGGTGGAGGTAAGGGCAAGAAGAAATGACAAATGGCACGGTTCCGGTAATAACCGGAGCCGTGCTATTCCGCAATGATCATTAAGGTGAAGTCGCCCTCGTCCTGAGCCGCCAGCGGGCCATTGCGCAGCAGCAGGGAAGCGGATTTACCGTGACAATCCGGCGTGTCGTTGGCGGGGATAAAGTCAGCCTGTGCCTGGCTGATCTGGCCGGCATCATCGCGGACCTGCAACGAGTAATCCATGCTGCGCGGCCCCCGCAGGCAAAGCTGGTCTGCCCGGTATTGTCGTGATTCCGTGGCCTGCACTTGTGAAAGTCCTTCTACCTTGAACGACGGCGGGATAATCAGCGTAATCCTGGCCCTGGCCGAGTCACTGACCGAGGAAGCCATACCGACACTTCCTACCATCATCAGGGCAGCCATCCATGCTGCCTTTGCTCTAAACATAATTCCTCCCGGAAGGAACTGCGTCACACCTTCCTGTATTAATGTGGCGCTTTTTTAACCGCACCTGCCAGCAAAAAATGACTGAACGGTTTTATCCGGGAATCTATAGAACGGCGTTCAGTCTGCTTTTATAGTCATTTTCAGCAATGAAAACAGGCATATGCGATACCGGTATGACGTGACGCTACCGTTTATCGTCAGATTAATGGTTATAAAAACAGCCCTTGGCAAAGGCGACGATTGTGATTTTGATGGCAATTGCGGTGTTATCTGTAAATTTCACGAAGCCCTGTGATGCTTGTGTAAAGTCTATGGTGTAATCCATGTCTTACTTTTTCTGGTGTGATTGTCTTACTTGGCTTTGCCGGTATCCGTACGGCATGTTTTTACCAGCCTGTTAGATTCCGCTTCGCTGATGAATGGACTGACAGGGGAATCAAGGATGGATTGCAGCGGCACGGAAGGAAGGTTTCCACGCGGAAATGAATCAGGGCTTGTACGTACAGCGGGCTGCGGAAGGCGAAGGGTTACAGGGTAGGGAAGACAAGGTTGCCGGCGGGTCGTTAATAATGACGGACGATGCGGGCAACCAGGCAACCGTCAGTGATGATGCCGGAGCACAAACGCTGACGGTGACATTGAATGACAATGCCCCGAAAGCGTTTACCTACCAGAAAATTGAAAGCCTTATGACACAGCGTTGTGGAGGTTTTTGAAAACGACGAAACCCGCGCTTTTCCCTGGTCAGATTAGCGCTGCAATTGCTTTCGGGTTTGCTCAATCAGTGCGGAAAAATCCGGTTTGGCGATGATCGCCAGTATCAAGCTGAAAATGCCGTTCAAAATGGCAAGGTGCGCATCCGCTTGCATCAGGCACAAGGCAATCACGATCATGGCAACCGCATCGAGAAGCCCCAGCAGTATGAACATGCTGGTCTGAACCTTGATGGCGGCCTCCTCATCAGCGTTGGCCGGTGTGATGCCTTGCAAGGGGCGCTGCACGATGGCTGTCGGCGCCATCAGCAGATTGCGCAGCGGTCTTGCCACCACCAGCATCAGAGCCATGGCACCAAGCGCGCCCATGCGCAGGGTGTCCTCGGGTAGCAAATCCATGGGTGCCTGATACTGGCCGAACCAGATCATCAGGGCGATGGCGATCCCGATCATCATGGGGGCGGCGAGCACGGTGAACCAGAGCAGGTTGAGGCGTGGCACCGCCTGATGCGAAGAAGCGGACATGAGGTCTCCTTATTATTGTTATTGATCCTTGAGCCAGCGAGCCCTTCGCCAGCCTCTGTAGGAGCTATGCTTGCATGGCGAACGTTCCCAGCGCCGAATTCGCCATGCAAGCATAGCTCCTACAATTGGGACTTAGTCTCTGAAATTATTGAACTGCAGCGGTGTTTCAATGCTTGATTCACGCAGCAGGGCCATCACGGCTTGCAGGTCATCACGCTTCTTGCCATTCACGCGAACCTGGTCGCCTTGGATGGAGGCCTGCACCTTGAGTTTGCTGTCCTTGATCATCTTGACGATCTGTTTGCCAAGGGGCTGCTCGATACCCTGACGAAAAGTCAGTGTCAGCGAGAAGGTCTTGCCGCTGTGTTCAGGCTTTTCCGGGCGGTCGGCGCCAGCGACGCTGATGCCCTGTTTCACTGCCGCCTTGGCAAACAGCTCTTCCAGCTGCTGGACCTGAAAGTCTGACTGGGTCTTCAGGGTCACGTCCAGGCCATTCTGCTCAATGCTGGCCTCGACGCCACGGAAGTCAAAACGGTTGGCGAGTTCGCGGTTGGCGTTATCCACCGCGTGGCGCAGGGCCACTTCATCAATTTCAGAGACGATATCGAAAGAAGGCATGGCTATTCCGTAAGGCATTGCTGTGGGAAAGGGTGATTATAGTCTGTTTGCCGGCCCGGGTGGCCAGTCTGTGGCTTATTGTGCCGACTGCCGATTTGAGGCAGGGATCACAAAACCGCTAGGGTGGGGCAAAGGGGTGGATGCCCGATATAACGGTTGAGGCGAGGGTGGAATGAAGAATATGTCTGTTATGGCCATGCCTGTGGGGCGTGCCAAGAAGGCTGTCGGGGTGATGGCAACGGTGGTTATGCTGCTGGTGACTTGCTTCACCGGAATGGCCCATGCCGAGACGACCCGGCTGGATACGAGCTCCCGGGAGGCACTGCTTGGCTCTCTGGAAGCGTTGGCGAGAACCACCACCAAGGCCGATTTTGACGAGATGATGTTTGCGCTGAACTTGATGGTGGTCGATCGATCAGGGGGTAAACCCTTCCGGCCATCGCCGGTGGCCGTGGCCGAAGTCAGCAAGGAAGTGCATGGCATGACCCCCGCCCAGATCATCGACAAGGCCCGCGACCTGGAGACTCCGCCGGATATGGAGAAGGTGGATGGCTTCTACCTGATGGGCGTGCGTCCCCGCGACAAGGAACATTCCGAAACCATTTATTCGCATATCCTGGTAGCGGCGATGCTCGGGACCATGCCTGAATTGAATCTGCATGAGAACGTTATGAAGGATTTCAGCGACAAGAAACTGCAGGCCAACATCCGCAAGATTGGCAGCGCCATGCCTCCCCTCCTGCAGCAGTGCATACAGGCCCTGGGAGATATGCGTAATGGCCAGGGGGAACTGGCGGACTACCCGGAGCTGGCCTCCATCAGTGGCGCACTGGATGTGCTGGCGGACCGTACCAGTGACATGGACAGCTTTATTAAATATCGCAACGGTTTGATGTCCCACTTCAAGGTCTTTTTCACCACCCGCACGGAGCGCAATATCTGTCGTGAACGGTTTGTGCCCGGGCTGGGTTTGCCGCCGTCCGGGGACAAGGCGCGACAGCTTTGTTCCGGTTTCGACATGCTCAATACCTGCATGGGCGAGCTGCGCCATGAGCAACGCCTGCGCGATGGCCGGGTAGACGAAACGCCAAAGTGATGTCGATCATGCTAAGGAAGGTTTTAATGAGGGCGGCTGGTTGCCTGATCTCCCTGGCAGCCAGCACATTGTATGCGCAACCACAGGCTCTGACCTTTCATTGGGCGACAGCCTGTCATGAGCCGCTGGATCCGCAACCTGTCTTCGTACCCAAATCCCTGACCACCATCCTGTTGCCGGGCCAGTGTATGGAAGTGACCGGCGAGCGCAGTGGCTACGAGGGTGGCTTCAGCCCGATGATGGACGGTGACCGGCTGTTGTTAATCGTCACTGGCGACACCTTTGCCCCCGGCACCTATCGGCTGGAGGCCACCGCAAAGCTCAATCTGCCACGTTGCACTGGCTGTGATGGTTGGTGCGTGGAGCACCGTGAGTTTCAGGTAACCGGTTTTCAGCAGGCGTTGCGTATGGATGAAGCGGGACAATATCTGGTCTTTGATCTGGAAAATGACACGCTCTTCCCGCAATGGGAATTGCTCGGCGTGGAGATTGGCGTGGCGCTGACGGGCCCCGGCCTGGAGGAGAAACGGGCGGCGCAGCGGTTTGTCGAATGACCCTGGTGTCTCTAAGTCATCTCTTGCGCCACGACAAAACGTAATAGCGGTAAGCATCAGCAACGCGGGTTCCGGATCGGTACCGGTTCAGCCGCTCGCGGCCAACTGTTGCTCGCGGGCGGTGACGACCTGGTTTCGGCCGCCATGTTTGGCGGCGTAGAGGGCGGTATCGGCGGCTTTGAGCAGGCCGTTCATGTCCTGAATATCGTTGTAGGGGTAGCAGGCGACGCCGAAGCTGGCGGTTACGTTCAGGGTTTGTCCATTGCACTGTATTTCGGCGGCGGCAATGCGGGTTCGTAGTCGCTCGGCAACCTTGTAGGCGTTTTCCAGCGGGGTGGCGGGCAGCAGAATAGCGAATTCCTCGCCACCGTAACGGCCGACTTCATCATACTGGCGGGCGTTGTCCATCATGATTTCCGAGATCTTTACCAGTACGGCATCGCCGGCATCATGGCCGTGGGTATCATTGATCAACTTGAAGTGATCAATGTCCAGCATGATGCAGGACAGCTGGGCTGTGGGTGTACGTTGAGTACGGTTGAATTCACTCTCGCCCCGTTCGATAAAGTAGCGCCGATTGGTGAGCCGGGTCAGGCCGTCTACGGTGGACATTTCCCGGTACAGGTCTTCCCGGTTGCTCCATCGTTCCGTAACGATCAGACCGATATAAAGAATGACCAGCAACGTTATCGCCAGTACCGACTCAAATACGAACCAGAACATCACCGGGCTGCCGTCCGCCTGATACGGAGGGCGGGAAAACAGCGGTGCATGGGAGAAATTACCACTTAGGTACATGACGATGAAGATGGCAAGGCCGATATATACCAGGCCATAGGCCCGTTTCAGTTTGTGAATGCTGGCCAATGGTGAGGCAATGTTGACGCCGAGCAATAGCAACAGCAGACCGGCGGTGAATTGAGTGCCGGTGAGCCAGCTGCTGGTCAGGCAGACCAGCGCATAGGAAAAAATGATAACGCTTTCCATCCGGGACCAGTGGGAATGTTTGCGTCGGCGGTAATGGGCTGCCAGCAGGAAGCTGCCGAGAAGCAGGATATGGCAACCGAACAGGGTCAGCAGAGCATAGACAACGGGACGGTTGACCCAGTCCGGTGCCACCCAGGCCACGCCAATCAGCCACCCGCCCAGCGCCACCGGGCAGATCAGCACCAGGCTGGCGAGCAAAATCATGCGGTCGATGTGTGGCCAGTCCAGCGGGTTGGACAGCCAGCTGTGTGTGTCGGTGTCTTCGGGGAGGCTAGAAGAGAGCTCCGGTTGCTGGGTCATGATGTCCCCTGTTGTTATTTTTGGTGTAGCTGGGGGAGCGCGGTCAAGGCTGCGCCGTGTCGGTGAACGGCGGGTTAGGCATGCGGACACCGGTGATAAAAAGTGATTGATCCTTTTTTGTTATAGAGAGGGGGTGACCCGGAATCAACCGCCTTCCTGGCCTGGGCGCTTAACGGTGCAAAAGCCGGTATGAAGGAATTTCAACAGGCACGGGTGTGCTTGATTGGACGGCTGAGAGCGGCTCTGATTGCTCGGCGCACGTGGCAAATTGGTACGCTCGCTTTATATGCAACAAATGCCGTACTGGTTAGAGTGTGAGCGCACACCGGAGTGTGCCAACACAACTCTGCCAGGAGGCAAACATGTCGTTAAAGGAACGGTTGTCCGCAGACAACCTGCTGGATTCTCTCCCGGTTTCCCGGGATCTTCTCACTCGCCTGGGCGTGCTCGGCGCCCAGGTCTCCCGCAAAATCGCCATCGATCAGGTCAGCGTGCAAGACGGCACGCTCAATAATCTGCGTGTGGACAAGGTCACCCTGGGCAGTGCCAGCATCGGCAATCTGCACGTGGAAAATACCCAGGCCTCGGTGGACAGCGCCAAGGCCGTGCTCAACCAGGTGCGCACCATCGTCGAGCTGGGGTTCCGGCTGAACTGGAAAATTGACCTGGGCTGGCTGGGCAGCTGGGATGGTAGCGAGGATATGGGCAGCCTGGATATCCCGGTGGATCTGGGCACCATCACGGTGCCGGACCTGGGTAATATCGACCTGCAGATTCCGGCCATTGATATTCCCGGCCTGGTGGCGCAGATGAAACCCATCGATCAGCTCAATCTTGGCAACCTGGATTTGTCCGGCATTCGCCTGGATAAACTGGGTCTGCCCAGCGCCGGCTTGTCCGTGTCCGGTATGGGTATCGGTGAGCTGTCGCTCAGTTCCCTGTCGGTGCCGGGGGCGAACGGCGAAGCCCTGCGGGTGAATCGGGCAGCTCCTACCGAACAGCTCATCCTGCCCGGCGCCAGCCTGGAAAACATCAGCATCCCGTCTGTGACCATGCCGGCGGCCACCAGCCAGGCGTTCAATGTGGACGCCACTGCCTCGGATAAATCCCTGGGCGTGGATCTGGGCATCCTCAAGGTGAGCATTGCGGTCACGCCCACGGTGCACCTGAACGTAGGCAGCATGACGCTCAGTGATGCCAAACTCGGTGCAACGTTGGGCAAGGTATCTCTCAACGACATCAGCTTGCCGGTGGCCCTGGAGGGCATCAGCGGCGGCGAGCTGGGGCTGAACAGCATCAGCGTTAATAAACTCACATTCTGAACAGGGAGGTTGTCATGACATTGAGCCACAAGGAATTCGAAAAACGCTGGGAGCAGGCCCACCGCAAACAGCACATCACACAGAAGAAGTCGTCCATTGCCCCGTTGGTGCACCTGTCGGTACTGACGATCCTGGATAACTACATGCACCAGCTGCACAAGGCGGTGGATGGCCATGCGCTCAGCAAGGAAGAGTGCGACGCGGTCTGTGAAAAAATCGCCGAGCTGAAACCGCTGGCCAAAAAAGCGGATGCCAAGGCGGCGAAATATCTGAAGGTTTGACCCTCCCTCCATGCGCCACTGCCGTCCAGTGGCGCTTGGGCCAGGCCTCTTACCATCGCGGTTTGATTCAGGGCGGATAGCAGGAGCCATGACAGATCACGATTCCCTTCCCATTGATGGACTGAAAACCCAGGTTGACGCGGCGTTGGCCGGTGGCTCCATAGTGGTTTCAGCGGCCACAGGCTCAGGCAAGTCTACTCGCCTGCCGGTGTGGGCCGGGGCGCTGGGTCCAGTGTTGGTGGTTGAGCCGCGCCGCGTGGCTTGCACTGCACTGGCCTCTTTTCTGGCGTCTTGCCGTCGCGAACACGTGGGCCAGTCTGTGGGCTACGCGATCCGTTTTGACCAGGCATTCAATGAAGACACCCATATCGTTTTCGTAACCCCAGGTATTGTTCTGCGCTGGTTGCAGGAAGGTCAGTTGGGGCGTTTTGCCACTATCATGCTGGATGAATTTCACGAGCGCCGCTGGGATACCGACCTACTGCTGGCCCTGCTGCGTGAACGCGGACAATGTCGCTTGATTGTCACCTCGGCGACTCTGGATGGTGACCGCCTGTCGCGCTATCTGGATGCCCCGCATCTGATGTCTGAGGGACGTGGTTTTCTGGTGAGGGAAAACTATCAGGCCAGCAACGACCGGCAGATGCCATCGCGCCATGATCTGGCCAACCGTGTGCACAAAGCGGTTAGCGCAGGGCTGGCAAACACAAACGGTGATGTACTGGTATTCATGCCCGGTCGCGGTGAAATCCAGCAGGTCGTATCCGTGCTCACGGGATTGGAGGCGGATGTCATCCCCTTGCATGCGGGGGTGCCGGCGGCCGGGCAGCAGCGCGCCCTGCAGCCTGGTGCCCGTCGGCGCATCATCGTTGCCACCAATGTGGCGGAAACGTCCGTTACCATTCCCGGTGTCACCCTGGTGGTGGATAGCGGTATGGAGCGCCGAACTCATCAGCGTAATGGGCGAACGGTACTTTCCCTGCAACCCATCTCCCGGGCCAGCGCCGATCAGCGAAAGGGGCGTGCCGGGCGAACCGCGCCGGGAAGTGTCATCCGCTTGTGGGGTCGAAATGCTCCACTGGAGGAGCGTACTCCACCGGAAATCCAGCGCGAGGAGCTGGTGGATCTGGTGCTGGCATCGGCCTGTGTTGGCACACCGGTGGATACGTTAGTTTTTCCCGATCCCCTGCCTCCTGCCACACGGCAACGGGCTCTGGACCAGCTCGCTGCCCTGTCCGCCGTGGATGAAAAGGGACTGGCTACGGCACGTGGCCTTGCCCTGTCGGCCCTGCCGGTGGATACCTTTTTTGCCCACTTGATCATGGCCATGCCCGACGCTGAGGCTACAGGCTGCATGGTGGATCTGGCGGCGGCTCTCAGCGTCTGGCGCCGGCCGGTGACGTTGCCGCGCGGTGAGGAAGGGCGGCAGGTCATGGCAGCCTGGCAGCCACAGCCCTGCGACGCCACGACCCTGATACAGGCAGTCCGCCAACGACCGCCCCCGGAACTGCATCCGAACCTGGCAGCAAGGGATGAAGCGCGCAAGCTGGCAACACAGATGCGTCGGACTCTGAGTCTGCCGGAGATGCCGGATTCGTTGCCGAAGTCTCTGGCTGGCGTCTGGGGGGCGGCCGCCCGGGTGGCGCCGGATGCCGTATTTGTGCGGCGGGAAAAACGCAAGCGCCGTGAGGCCATGGGCAATGGAGTCAGTGAACTATGGATCGGTGATGACTCCCGTCTTGACGATGATGTGGAAGCAGCTCTTGTGTTGGATAGCCACAGCGTCCCCGGTCGCGGCACCCGTGAGACCTTCACTGCCGGCACCTGCCTGGCGCCATTATCGTTGTCGGTATTGGTAGGCCATGAACTGGCCGAACCCCGGGTCGGTCCGGTTCGGCAGATTAATGGTGAGCCGGTGGCGACACGGGAATGGTGTTATGCCGGCCGGGTGATTCACGCCGAGGTGGCGGAGCCGGAAGGTGCGGCTGCCCGTCAGGTCCTGGCCCGGCTGATTCTGTCAGAGGAGTGTCTTCATCCTGCCGGTGGGAAGCTGCTGGATGATCTGGAAGCCTGGCAGTTATATGTGGCCCTGGAGGAAGGTAAGGGGGAGGTGCCGGAAGCAGAAGCCTGGCTGCTGAAAAAACTGGCAAGCCTGGGTGTGGAACGGATGGAAGACAGGTGGCTTCTTGAGGCGGATGACCTGCGTTTTCCAGGGATACCCGACTGGGAACGGGAACGATTCGATGACAAGTATCCACGCTGGGTAAACCTGAGTGATCTGAAACTTCGCATCCACTACAAGGTGCTGGTGCGCCAGGTTATTGCCGAATATGTCAGTGGTGGCCGAAAGGGTGATCCCAAGCGGTGGGAGCTGCCTGCCTGGTCGGGATGGAAGGTGAAATATCGCAAGGCCAGCCGGGTGGTGGATGTACGTTAGACAGGCGCCGCCAACCCCTCCCCCTCACCACTGCCTGGTGCATGGGAGAGTTGTTGAACAGGCGTCCTGATGTTGGGTGGCTTCAGTCTGTGGTATCGGGCTCATCAACGTTGGCGACAATTCTCACGCGACGATTGTTCTGACGTCCTTCAGGGGTTTCATTGGTGTCGATGGGGACGCTCTCGCCAAAACCTGCTGTCTCGATGCGATCGGGGTTAATCGCATAGTACTCGACAAGATAGTTCCGCACGGCCATTGCCCGCTGCTCGGACAGGTCCTGATTTTTGGCTTCCGGACCGAGACAATCACAGTGGCCCTCAATGTACACAGTGGCTTGCGGGTTCTGTTCAAGAAACAGGGCCAGTTTGCGGAATAGGGGTCGTTGTTCTCTGTCAATATCGTCGCTGCCTTTGGGGAAATGCACGGTTCCTTCAAAAGAGTCCGGCTTGATAACCGGTGTGCTCACCATCACAGGGGCTTCCACGGGAACTTCGACAATTTTTGTGACCGTTTCCGGTCGGGGTTTCTTGAAATGGTAGGTTGCCGCAATATCAATCCCATGGTCACCGCGGTTCTGATATTCCAGATTGATGTCCCATTTGTCATGGATATGGAAGTTCACACCGAGCATGCCTCCCATGCTGGATTTAACGTCGATGGTCTCTCTGATGTTTAGCGTGCCAACTGTGCCGGCTATGTCTGCGCTGCTGTCCTGGTAGAAGATGCCGCCATAGACATCAAATGATTGGTAGTTTTTTTGTAGCATGGTGCCGGCCAGAAAATCCCTAAGGCCGTCAGCTTCAATGGCATAATCTGTTGTCAGAACTCTTCCAACAAAATCGTAATCGGCATGATTGGTATATTGTAGAAAGGCACCAACATCGAATTGCTCTGACTCATAAATCCGCCCCTTCAGTTGCATGCCAAAGAAGGTGTCTCTCAAGTCTGATCCCAGCTCCAGGGAGTCCTGGTCAGGGTCGTTGGAGATATCCTCATAACCATAGATTCCCGAAACCAACCAGCCTGGATGAAACTGATAGTTCAGGCGTAAATACGGTGCGTCACGGGTGATATCTTCCATGGCGTTGTCGGCCAGAGAGCCATCAATACCTTCGAAGTCACTGCGTTGGTAGTAATAGCCCACGTCGACGGAGACTTTGCCATCGTTGTCCCTGATGCTGGGCAACGAGCCAATTCCGGTTGCGTATGCCGGTGAGCTGATGAGAGCCATACAAGGCAACAAAGCCAGTATTTTCTTCATGTTGAATATACCATTTCCTGAATGGGGGGGCGAAGTGAATGGTCGTTGCCTTGATATCAACATGTCTGGTGTTCCTTTTTTTCTTTATTGTTTCTGCGTCGAACAAAGAGCAGGCCAGCTAGAGGAAGAGTCAGTACTCCCAGCGATCCGCCATTTGAGGATGAATCCATGTATGACGCGCTATCGAAAGGATCGATAACAGGTTCGTCTACACGAATGGTAATCAGGGCGGAATTTGAAACCTTGCCATCGACGGTCACGGTATAGGTGAATCTGTCGGAGCCAGAGAAGTCATCGCCAGGTGTGTAGGTGATGCTGTTGTCTGTTCCCACAACAGCCGAACCGTTAAGTGGGGGGTTGTTAATGCTGGCGGTGATGGTAATGGGGGAGCCCTTGTTCATATCATCATTTGCCAGCACATCCAGAGTTACCGGAGTCTCCTGGAATGTCACTGCAAAATCATTATTGGCAATGGGAGCATCTGGTATTGGAGTCGCCTGGATATTAAGGGTCACGGTTGCGGTGTTAGACTCATTGCCGCCAACTGCAGTGATGCTGTACTCGAAAGTGTCGATCCCATAAAAGTCCACGTCACCGGTATAGATGATGGTGTTTTCCAGAGCAGGATCAGAGCCAGAGTACACCTCGGCCGTGCCGTTGGCAGGCGCGGACAGGATATTCACCGAGGTAAGATCTGCAGGCTCAATAGGCCTCACATTCATGTCGGCAATCTTGAATAGATCATTGCCGAGAACATTGATCGCTTCGGTAATGTTTTCTTCCGTAGTTCTGACATCGTTGAGTGCTATAGGCGTGTTGTCGTTACCAGGCAAATAATCGGCCAGACTCGGAGCATTGCTTACCAGCGGAGTGGATGGATCCATGTCATCGTCAATCATCCAGTCAGGCGATTCCGTACCGGCAACATCACCGATGACCTGAGAAACCGAGTTTGCTGTGACCCGCAAGGTGATGGAGTCCAGTTTAAGTTCCCCATTTTCATCCATCAGTTTTTCACCAATGAAGATGAAAATATCAGTATTCAGGCCTGATAAATCATCGCTCAGGAAGCTGTCAAAACGGATTATCTGTTCGCCGGGGGCTTCGCCGGGGGCTTCGCCGGGGGCTTCGCCCAGTTCCAGGCCCAAAAGTTGTCCTGCCCACTGCTCCAAGAGGTTGTCTGGAATGATGGTGTAGTTGTCCGGCGTGGTGGCTGGGTCGCCGTCTATTCCGGCGCGACCAGAGCGCCAGTTGGTGCCGTCCCAGATGGCGTGTATTTTTTCAGACTATCCGCCAACATCATTGGTGTGATATTCCCCGATAACTGTTGGCAGCAGTGAGTCAGGCAGCATGTAACCCAGTATGTTGCCCGGCAAGGCCACGCCCTGGGTACTGGATACATCAAAGTAATTCGGCGTGATTGACCCGATTCGCCCATCAACAATGGTCAGACCGCTGTCGATGACAGAGCTTTTCTCTATACCTGCGGCAGGAATTTGGGGTGGAAGAAAGCCCGCGGCAGCATGGTCCAGGAACCCGGGATCAAATCGGTCGCGACTACCGTCATCAAACATTTTTGGTGAAAAAGTGGCAAAGCGAAGAGGGTTCCAGACCCTGATGTCTGGTGCGCCGGTTTCCCCTTCGAGAAACTCACGAGGTACCATTGTGCGCATTTCAAACGAAACACCGTCGTCTTCATAGTTCAGGGGCTGGAACTCATTACCCAGGCCGGTGCCTATTTCGAATTTGAAGCTCGCGATGCGCTCATCTGTGTTGTTGATGATTTTCTGGATGACACGATAGATGCGGCCAATATCGTATGTGCTTCTGAATGCAGCCAGTTCCTCGCCACCATCAGTGACAGGATCCTTGATGCCTTTGTAGCGGATGTCCTTGATGCCGAGATTGAAGACCAGATCAACCGGCACATCACTTTCCGTCAACTCAAAGAAATACCGTTTGGAGCTTCCCTCCTCGTCACTACAGGTCTTGGGCAGTACAACACCAAACTCTTCACTTTGTAGCTCGCCGGAAGCCATGATGCAGTTATTGGTGGGGAAGTCGAAATCATCGGTTACAACCTGCAGGCCCGGTGCGCGGCCACTACCGTTATCCAGTTCCCAGTAAATAGCGGCAACGCTGTCGACACCAGGATCATCCTTTGCGGCAGCGGATTGATAAACATGGCTCTTGGCTGTCGCACCGGTCATGCCATCAATGGTGTGGATATTGATATCGCTCCAACCGGTTAGTTGTGGAACGGGCAAATCAACGTAGGTGTTCGGCTCAGTGATGGGCTCACCGGCAAAGCCATTTGGGCTGGTCAGAGCGGCAGCAAGAGCTGTGGCTATCAATTTTTTCATGAGGCAGGCTCGGCAGGGTGCATGTGAAGGTAACCTAGTATTGGTTATAAACTTATAGCCAATACGCATATTGATCTGTGTCAATAAACTTTGGGGAAATGGTCATTTCCCGGGAACTTGGTCCTTGCTTGTGGCTCCTTTGCCATGTTCCGCCTTGTGCTCTAGTGTCAAAGGCAGAATTGTTGGTGGGGAAGTCGTATGCCGTTTCAGCCCGATGTACACCTCAACCTGAATGTCCGTGGCATGGGGGTGTCTGCCACTCTGGCGATCAATGAACGCAGCAATGCCCTGCGCCAGCAGGGGCGGCAGGTCTACAAGCTGGGCCTGGGGCAGTCACCGTTTCCGGTGCCGGCCTCGGTGGTGGAGGCGTTACGTGAGTTTGCCGGCGAGAAGGATTATCTGCCGGTCAAAGGCCTGCCGGCGCTGCAGGAGGCCATTGCCAGCCATCTGGACCGCGAGCACCATGTGGCCTTCCGGGGCGAAGACATCATGATCGGGCCGGGCTCCAAGGAGCTCATGTTCATCCTGCAACTGGTCTACTACGGTGACCTGGTGATCCCCACCCCGAGCTGGGTGTCCTATGCGCCCCAGGCCAGCATCATCGGCCGTCGAGTGCACTGGCTGCCCACCCACCGACACAATAACTGGAAACTGAGTGCCAAGAGTCTGGATGCCTTGTGTCAGCGTGATCCGGGTCGTCCCCGGCTGGTGATCCTCAACTATCCAGCCAACCCCCATGGCTATACCTTCACCGACGACGAGCTGCGTGATATCGCCGAGGTGGCGCGCTATCACCGGCTGATTCTGCTTAGTGACGAAATCTACGGGCGCACCCGCTACGACGGGCAGCACCGCTCCATCGCTCGCTATTACCCGGAAGGGACCATTATCAGCGACGGCCTGAGCAAGTGGTGTGGTGCTGGCGGTTGGCGGTTGGGTGCCTTTGCCTTTCCGCCCAACCTGTCCTGGCTGCGTGATGCCATGGCCACCGTGGCCAGCGAAACCTATACCTCGGTGGCGGCGCCGATTCAGCATGCGGCAGTGAGAGCCTTTCAGGGCGGTGCCGACATTGATGACTACCTGTTCCAGTCCCGGCGTATTTTGAAAGGGCTGGCGCGTTATCAGGTGGACGCCTATCAGCAGGCCGGGCTGGATCTTGCCATGCCCGATGGCGCCTTTTACCTGTTTCCGGATTTCAGTCCGTTGGCAGAGCGCTTGCACCAGCGGGAGATTCACGACAGCACGGCCCTGTGTGAAACCCTGCTGGAAGACACCAGCGTTGCCACCCTGCCCGGGGAAGCCTTCGGCCGCCCGGCCGGGGAGCTGACCTTGCGTCAGGCGTTTGTGGATTTCGATGGCCAGGCGGCGCTGGCGGGGGCGGCAACGGTGCCGGCGGAGCAATCCCTCGGTGATGATTTCCTGCGGCAGTATTGCGGCAACTGCACCACCGCCATGGACCGTATCGTGGACTGGCTGGCGTAGCGCTTCCTCGTTCCGTTGGAGCTATGCTTGCATGGCGAACTGCCGAAGGCCATCAGTGCAAACAGGTTCGCCATGCAAGCATAGCTCCTACAAAAAAGCTTCCGGTATATATGGCAGAGGGACATGTATGTCCTGTTTGTTTAAGTGACAGGGAAAATATCTTTTTTCGCCACTTTCTGATTGTTTTGGTCAGGTTGATTGCCCGCTTTGTGTAGAGCCGGGGCGCTACCCATGGAACACTCGTTTTCCCAACCCTTGCGGTTAAGCGAATAACGAGGAGGCGAGTCATGGGTGCGGTATTGGATAGTGAAAACCTGAAGCAGTCACAAAGCTGGGCCGGTGAGGCGGTGGAGCTGCAGCGGCGGTTTTTCGAAACCGGCGCCACCCGCAGCTATGACTTCCGGCTACGGCAGCTCACGAAACTGAAAGACGCCATCGTCCAGTATCAGGAAGAGATTCAGGATGCGCTCAAGGCAGATATTGGCCGCCCGCCATTCGAGGCCTATATCGAGATCAGCACGGCCATCGAGGATCTCAAGCACACCCTGAAACATCTGAAAAGCTGGATGAAGCCGAAAAAAGTCGGTACCTCAATGTGGGCCCAGCCCGGCCGTAGCCGCATCGAGTCCACACCGCAGGGTGTGACCTTTTTGCTCGGCCCGTACAACTATCCTTTCCTGCTGCTGGTTCAGCCTTTGATCGGTTCCATCGCCGCCGGTAACACGGCCATTCTCAAGCCGTCTTCACTGAACCCCACCGTGGCGAATGTGATCGAGAAAATGATGAAGGAATGTTTCAGCGATGAATATGTGGCGGTATTCAAGGGCAGCACAGAAGTGACCAATGCGCTGCTTGAAGAACGCTTCGATCATATCTTCTTTACCGGCAGCCCCCGTGTCGGCCGTATCGTGATGGCGGCCGCCGCGAAGCATCTTACCAAGGTGACCCTAGAACTGGGCGGCAAGAGCCCCACCATCGTACACAAGGACGCCAACCTGAAAGTGGCGGCCCGGCGGATTCTGTCCGGCAAGATGCTCAACGTGGGGCAGACCTGTATCGCGCCGGATCATGTTCATGTCCATGCGGATATCCGCGATGCCTTTGCAAAGGAAATGGTGGAGACCCTGCGCGAGTTTTACGGTGATGAACCGAGCCAGAACCCGGACCTGGGCCGCATGATCAACGATCGGCATTTCGATCGGGTGGCCGCACTGATCGACAAGGCCAAGGTGCTGGTGGGTGGTCAGACCGATGCGGGGCAGCGTTACATCGCGCCGACCCTTCTGAAAGATGTCTCCATGGATGATGCGATCATGCAGGAGGAGATCTTCGGCCCGGTGTTGCCCATGCTGACCTACTCCACCCTGGAAGAGCTGATCGTCAACCTGAAGAAACTGCCAGAACATCCGCTGGCGTTATATTTGTTTACCAGTAGCGATCAGGTGGAGCGCCAAGTGCTGGACAACACCCAGTTCGGTGGCGGCTGTATCAACAACACGGTCATGCATGTGGCCAATCCCAACCTGCCATTTGGCGGCGTGGGTGAAAGCGGCATGGGGGCCTATCACGGCAAGAATTCATTCGATGCCTTCTCCCACAAGCGCAGCATCCTCAAGGCCACCACCCTGTTCGATATCAAGTTCCGCTACGCGCCTTACAAGGACAAGGTGAACATGCTCAAGAAGATGATCAAGTAACGACTGGCGCCGTTTTCGGTGCAGTTCGCTTCAGGCGAACTGCACCGCAGCGATCGATTTAACGAGCACCAAAACCACCCCAGGAAAACGGAATTTGGTAGCGGGTCATCAGCCCGCCCACGGTGATCAGCACCCGCACCATGGCCACGAACGAGTCCGGCATCACCAAGCGCAGGCGGCGGAATTCGTCCAGCAAGGTACGCAGGTTATCCGCCAGGGTGGCATCGGTATCCAGGCGGGCAGAGACCAGTGCCGCCGACAGTTTTTCCAGCCGCTCCTCGGTGAGCCCGCCAAAGCCGGCGGCTTCGAAAAGCGGTAGCAGTGGCCCGTCGCCCATGCCCAGCAAGCGCATCAACAAGGCGGTGTAGTGCTGGCGATCCTCGGCGGCCACGTATTCCACGGCACCAAAATCCAGTACCGCCAGATCGCCGTCCGGGGTGACGATAAAGTTGCCCGGATGTGGGTCTGCATGAAACAAACCGAACTCCAGCACCTGCTGCATCATGCTGGCCTGTAAACGCTCCAGCAGCGGCCTGGCCTGCTCTTCGTCCTCACGCAACAACGTGGAAAGACTCTTCCCCTCGATCCACTCCGTTACCAGCATCTGCGCACTGCATAGAGTCGGGTAGACCCGCGGCACCTTGATGCCGGGCAGGTGTGGCAGTTCGCTGAAATCCTGCATGTGGGCCATTTCCAGGCGGAAATCCAGCTCCCGTTCGGTGGTGGTGATCAGCTGGTTGATGATCTGCTCCACATCCACTTCGCGCAGCAGTGGTTTCAGCGCCTTGGCCAGCAATCGCAGCGCGGCGGCATCTTCGGAGAACTCCTGGCTGACCCGGGGTTGCTGCAGTTTCACGGCCACTTCGGCGCCGGATTTCAGGGTGGCGTTATGTACCTGGGCGATGGAAGCCGCGGCCATGGGGATGATATTGAAGGCGCTGAAAGAGTCCGCCCAGTCATGGCCAAGCTGGGCTTTCAGCCAGGGCTGGATGTCATCGAAATGGGCTTTCGGCGCGTTTTCCCGGAGGTGGGCAAAGGCGTCGATATAGGGCGCAGGCAACAGGTCCGGGCGGCAACTGAGGAACTGGGCAAACTTGATCCAGGCGCCGCCGTTGTCACGAAACAGGGTGGCCAGGCTGGTCGCCACATCCTCATGAAGAGGCTGCAGCGCCTGCTCGTCGTCACTGCCCAGCACCTTGCGATGTTTCCACACCACTTTCTGCAGGCTGGCGGCAGTGGCCAGTACCCGCTTGTAGCGTCCACGGGCGTTCCACAGCATGCGCGTGGTTTCGCCAAGTGTCTGTGGCTGGTCGGACGAGGTCGATTCCATGGTGATCCCTGTGCCAATGCGATACAGGCAGCATAGCAAAGGTGCTCTGAGGATGTGCGAAATCAGGGAAGGCAGAAGAGACGGGCCCCTTACGGATTAATGGAGGGGCCCATACCGCTGCAGGAAAGCAGCGAGGAGAGGTTTAGAACTTGTAAGCGGCACCAAGCTCAAGGGTTTGCCGGACGACTTCAATCGTCGCGTCAGCCCCGAAACTTGAACCGCTTTGGGCGGGAATGGCAGTGAAGTCGAAATCGCCATAATCGGCGTAACGGTATTCTGCTCTCAGAACCAGGTTATCAGAGAGGAAATGTTCCGCCCCGATACCCAGTGCCCAGCCGTTCATGCGCTCGTCATCACTGAAACGTTGGAATCCGTCCGACGGGTTGCAGACGTTGGTGTCGGCGGGGCAGGTGCTGGTCGTTTCGACTTCAAGCTGGGATACGCCAAGGCTGCTGTACACCATGGTGTTGTCATGCAGCATGTACCCGCCGCGAAGGCTAAGGCCCAGTGCCAGGTCGTCAGTCTCGACTTCAGAAAAACTGGTCGGGTTGGAGTTGGGATCGCCCAGCCCCGGGATGCGATTGCGGATCTCGTCGCTGGCATCACTCTTCACTGCCGAGAATTCAGCGCCCAGCACCCACTTTGAACCGCCCCGTGTTTTGAGGAGGCTCCAACATCTGAGAGAATGGAGCCATGAACAAATCAAACAAGTTTTCCCCTGAGGTTCGAGAGCGTGCGGTACGGCTGGTGCAGGAGCATCGTGGCGAGTA
>UEXM01000255.1_pt1 | contig 58810 bp, 90 predicted proteins | sample 1796661 | NCBI WGS metagenome assembly UEXM01 (sample SAMEA4772469, study PRJEB27181) | metagenome | reverse complement strand
AACACAAGTGGTGAGGCTGGTGGCGTCGGCGCGGGGTATGGTCAAAGTGCTGGTGGTGGCAGTGCCGGCGGAACTGCCGCTAGGGCTGGTGGGGCTGGTGGTGCATTTGGGGGCACGGGTTCTACAGGTGCTAATGGCAGTGTTTCAAATGGTTCTGTTGGTGGCTCTGCTGGTAACGCAATCACAGGCATTAGCAATGTTACACTGACAAATACTGGCACAATCACAGGATCGCAAGCTTAGAGGGAATCGTCGTGCCGTTATCCAAACTACAATTTAGACCGGGCATCAATAACGACCTTACCTCATATTCAAACGAGGGTGGCTGGCGTGACGGTGATAAGGTGCGTTTTCGTTTAGGGTATCCTGAAAAAATTGGTGGGTGGTCTAAGTATGCATCTAGCACCTATTTAGGATCAGCAAGAGCGCTTCATAACTGGATTGCTCTTGATGGTTCAGATTTTTTAGGTGTAGGCACACACCTAAAATACTATGTGGAAGAGGGTGAGTCGTTCAACGATGTCACCCCAATACGCAGCACAACAACACAAGGTGACGTAACGTTTGCAGCCACCAATGGTAATACTACCTTAACGGTAAATCATACAAATCACGGCGCTAATCAAAATGATTTTGTTACATTTAGTAACGCTGAATCACTTGGTGGTCTTGTTACAGCCACCGTATTGAACCAAGAATATCAAATAACCAGAATTATTAACGCATCATCGTATGAAGTCACTATGGCTGTTACAGCTAATTCTAGTGACACTGGCGTTGGTGGTGGTGGTGTGGGCACGGTTAGTCTTTCTGGCACAGGTGTTGGTGGCACAGGTATAAAGACAGTTACCGTTGGCACGTCTGGCACAGGTGTTGGTGCTCTTACGTTTTCATCTCCAAGTAGTAACGGTGTTGGTAACCTCACTATTTCTGGTGCTTCGACAGGTAGTGCAACCACCACAGGTGTTGTTCAAACAACCACGAGCGGATCTGGAGCAGGTGCGACGTTTACTGTAGTTGCTGGCTCTGGAGCCTACACAGTGACTGTGACTGCTATTGGCTCTGGTTACGTTGTTGGTGAAGAAATACTGATTGAAGGTCAGAACCTTGGCGGCACAAAAGGAACGCATGACCTAACACTAACCATAACACACCTTGCTGGCTCTTCTGTTGGCAGCACAACGCACAATAACGTAGCTCAGACAAGTACAAGTGGCAGCGGTTCAAGCGCACAGTTTAGTGTTACTACAGACGGTGATGGTGGGTACAGTCTAAGCGTATCAACTGTAGGTTCAAACTATGCCGTAAATGATACAATTACCATTGCTGGAACCAGCGTGGGCGGTACGACTCCAGCCAACGACATAGTTCTTACTGTTACTCAACTTTCAGGAACATCTATTGGCACAAGCACTTTCACAGATGTTGTTCAAACGAGCACGACTGGTTCTGGGAGTGGAGTAAAATTTACAATAAGCACGGACGGTTCCGGCGGGTACACAGTGGACGCTGTAACAACGATTGGATCTGGCTACTCCACTAGTGGTGGTAGCAACGCAATTACTATTGCTGGCACAAGTCTTGGTGGAGCGACTCCAGCCAACGATTTAGTTCTTACGATAACAGACTTAACTTCTGTTTCATTTACTGGTGTCACACAAGCAAGTACCAGTGGCAGCGGCTCTGGTGCGGCATTTACAATAACAGTTAACGGTTCAAATGTTTATTCTGTAGATGCTATAACTGCAATCGGCACAGGATACGCTGTCAATGACACTATAACCATAGCTGGAGCAAATCTTGGCGGCGCTACCAGCGCGAATAATTTAACACTTACCGTCACTGGTCGTAGTTTTCCTACTATAGCAAATTATCAAATAAATGTGGGATTGGACACGACGGTTGGTGGTACTGGTTGGGGTGCAGGGTTGTATGGTGGATTAACATCGGGTCCACTTCAAACTACAATCAACGAAGGTGGCACCTTTAGTTCAACAGACACAACACTAACAGTTACCAGTGCCACGGGAATAGTGGCAAACGACATTCTACTCCTTGGTGATCCAACTTCTGTTCCTGCACAACTTGAGTTTGTTTTTGTAACAAATGTGGCTACTAATGATCTTACCGTTGTACGAGGTCATGCTGGGTCAGGTGCGGCTACAAATTTAGCGGGAACTGGTTCTTTTGTTGTAGCAAGAACTCATGCCGATGGGTCACTGATTACGCTCATAAAAGGTAATGCTAGTGCAGATGATGACTACTTTGGGTGGGGAGAAGCAGCATCCGGTGGTTTAACAACAACTACGCAGATTAGACTCTGGACACATGACAATTTTGGCGAAGATCTACTCATCAATCCAAGAGACTCTAACATCTTTTATTGGGAGAGGAGTCTTGGCACAGGTGTACGAGCAAAAGAGTTATCTACAATAGATGGCACAAAGACATCTGTCCCTACAAAATGCAAGCAGGTCATGGTGTCTGACCGTGATCGTCACGTTCTTGCTTTTGGATGTGATGCCATCAACACTGATCCAACCGCAGTTCAAGGTGATGGAGTACAAGATCCTTTATTGATTCGCTTTTCAAGTCAGGAGAATCCAACCACTTGGTATCCAGCCGCGACTAACACCGCCGGGGATTTACGTCTTGGCTCTGGGTCCACCTTTGTAAAGGCTATCGAAACGAAACGTGAGATCTTGGTGTGGACTGATACAGCCCTCAACTCACTCAGGTTTATCGGTCCGCCATTTACCTTTGGTTTACAGCAGCTAGCCAACAACATCACTATCGCTGGACCCAATGCAGTTGCAGCAACAGAGGACTTTGTGTTCTGGATGGGCATCGATAACTTCTATGTCTACGCTGGTCAGACAACTCAGCTACCCTGCACTGTCAAAGACCGTGTGTTTGAGGACATAAATATTGAGCAGCTAGACAAAGTGTACGCTGGTGTGAACTCTGAGTTTGGTGAAGCAGTTTGGTTTTATTCATCTTCAGGTGCTACAGACAATGATCGTTATGTGGTATACAATTATCTAGATAAGATATGGTATTACGGTACGCTCTCAAGAAATGCGTGGTTGGACCGTGGAACTCGGAACTTCCCATTGGCTACGCAGGGTGGTTATTTGTATAACCATGAGTTTGGTAACGATGACGACGGCACTGCAATGACTTCGTACATTGAGTCAGCGGCTATGGACATACAAGACGGAGATCATTTCTTGTATATCCGCAGAATTGTTCCAGATCTCACGTTTACTGGATCTACAGCACTAAGTACACCACAAGCCACATTTACTATAAAAGCGCGTAACTTTCCGGGCGAAGATTTTAACAGTACAGGGTCTGGCACCGCAACTAGAACACAGGTCACACCTGTAGAAGAATATACAAACCAAGTACACGCTAGAATCCGTGGCAGATCCTTTGCCTTTAGAGTAGAAAGCACGGCCCTTGGATCTAAGTGGAAGCTGGGTAGCCCACGAGTAGATATAAGACAAGATGGTAGACGCTAATGGCTAGTAATGAAATTGCACCACCAAGACTACCAGAAGCACCACAAGAATATTCTGCTTCTCATATGCAGGATCTTATTAGAGCGTTGGAATTATTTATTGAGCAGGAACGAAACCCCGGTCAGTTGCGTGGCACTAAAATAACACTGACGAACTTACCAACAAGCGCGACTGGACTTGAGACAGGAGCACTGTATAATGATGGTGGGACTGTAAAGGTAGCATAATGGCATTATTTGGTGATCTTGGAAAAGCATTAGGGTTGGGTGACACTGACACGGGCGATCTGCTGGCTGTTGCTGGCACTGCTGCTGGGTTCTATTTCGGTGGTCCAGCAGGCGCGGCCCTTGGTTCTGGGATCGGTAGTCTAGCTGGTGGCAAATCAGTCAACGATGCTTTGACAAATGCTGCGCTAGCCTACGGCGTTACAAACTTTGTGTCACCAAATCTAATGAGTCCGTCGGCGCAGGCATCTACTTCTAGCGTGTTTGGCCCGACAACCATGCAAAATTCTTTGTATAGTGTGCCCACTGCACAAGGGGCTGCACAAATAGACACAGCAGGTGGAATGGTGGGAGATCCAACGTATTATTATGGAGACGCTGCTGCCGAAACCGCCGCTGGTTCATCCGGTGGTATAGGCGAGTTCTTTAGTGGTATGGACACAGGCGATTATTTGATGGCTGGTAGTTTGGGTCTTGGCGCTGCTGGTGCACTCGGCTTACTTGGTGGGCCAGAAGAGCAAGGTGGAACTCCTCGTCCAGACCCACAGGGTGAAGCTTGGGACATAATGTTTAAAGGTGAGACATACGATTTAGATAACCCAACGCAGAAGGCGGCGTACACAGAGGCAAAGGCGCAGACGCAAAGACCAGACTTTGAGTATGATCTGAATGCTGTACGGTTTGCAGAAGGTGGCGCTATGGGTTATGATGTACCCGTAAGGGGTGAGGTCGCTGGACCCGGAACAGGCACCTCTGATTCAGTGCCTGCCAAATTATCGGATGGTGAATTTGTATTAACCGCCAAAGCCGTGCGCGGTGCAGGCGGCGGAGACAGAGACATGGGAGCGGCTCGTCTCTATGATATGATGGCAGAATTGGAGGCCACAGCGTAATGGCAACACAAACACAAGAAGTAACCCAAAGACTTGCTCCGTTTCAGGAAGAGTATTTAGCTAATATATTTAAGCAGGCAGAGGGATTAAAAGGCACAGGTATGCCTTTTGCTCCACAGCAAGTTGCGGGTCTAACTCAAGAACAGTTAGGTGCTGGTCAGCTAGCAATGGGTGGTGTGGGTTCATATCAACCGTACTTAAATGCAGCTACTCAATTTGCTGGGCCGGGTGGTGCATTCGCATTTATGAATCCATATGAAACGGCTGTTGTTGATCAGTCTATGGCTGACATTGCGCGTGGCGGTGTCATGCAGCAGGGGCAACTGGCTGGACAAGCTACAGGTGCAGGAGCTTTTGGCGGCTCTCGCGCAGCCGTGGCATCTGGTGAGTTGGCTCGTGGTACATTAGAGCAGCAGGCTCGTACTTCAGGGCAGCTTCGCGCATCTGGTTTTCAGCAGGCGCAGCAGGCGGCACAACAAGCCGCTGCACGGTTCGGTCAATTAGGCACAGCCTCGCAGCAGATGAATGTGCAAGACATTAACACACTGTTGGGTATTGGTAGTCTGTATCAAGGGCAGAGTCAGACAGAGCTAGACGCTGCACGTCAGAACCTGTTGGCACAACAAGCGCTTCCATATCAAGAGATTGGCTTCTTGTCAGACATCTTCCGTGGTGTACCTGCATTGCAGCAGACAACCAGCACACAGTCTACACCAGATCCAAGCACAATGCAGCAGCTTGCAGGTCTTGGTATAGCTGGACTTGGTGCCTACAACTACTTTAACTAGGAGACAGGCAGTGATTGGTGACGAATTAGGTAGACTTAGAAATCCTGTGCTAAACCGCAGAATGTTTACTACGCCACAGCAACGGGCTGCAATGGCTCGTGGTCCTGTTGGTATTAATGCGTCTGGTCCAGAGCTAATACGCGCTACATCTACAACAGGAAATCCTTTTATCGATCAGGGTTTAGTTAATCGTAGACAGGTAGCCACGCAAAATCCAGTGATCGACCTTAGTGGACCTACACCTATTCTGACCCCCGCGCAGTTATCTGCCCGTAATCGTGGAACCACAACAAATCAAGGTGAGTTTGAGGGTGTTGGCCCACAAACAGATCCGGGCATGACACCACCTACAAACCAAAGAAGCGATGAAGAAGCGGAAGAGTCAAGAAGAATTGGTGGCAGTGCCCCCGGTATATTGGATGACGTTCCTGATTCATTTATCCAGCCAAAGCCAAAAACTGGTGGTGTAACAGACAAGTCTCCAGACGAGAAAAAAGGCAAAAAATCTGCAAAGAGCGCAATGGATGAAGTCCTAGATAGAATTGCTGGTATGAGTGGAACCGAAGATGCTGATAAAAAGACACGCAAACAAAAATTCCAAGAAGCTAAAGACTTTTTAGTTGAAGCAGGTGTAACACAAGCCAAGGACGTAAGAACAGATCGTGACTTTTTGATGATGCTTGGTGGCCTGAAGTTTGCCGCAGGTAGTGGAACTGGTAGCATGAGTCAGGACGCCGTTTCAGCTTTGTCCTCGGTCCTTGGTACTTTTGCTAGCGGCAAACAGGAAGAGCGCCAACTTGAACAGAAGTTAAACATGGCTGCTGCTGAACGTGTGCTTGCACAAGAAGACACTGCCGCTGCTACCGCCGCCGCTCGTCAGCTTGCTATGGATAAACTTTCTATCACCGCCGCCTTGCAACAAGCTGAGTTGGATCAAGATCCAAAGATGATCCGCGAAGTTGAAGGGATTATGGCAAAAACAGGCAAAAGCTTTGAAGATTCTTTGGCTTTGTACAACTCGTCTTCTGCTAAAACACCGGGTGCTGAAGTACAGGCTGCAAAGGCCCTAATGGCAAGAGGCATTCCTGAATCTACGGCGCGTCTGTTAGCCAGAGACACAGACTTAGTTTCAAAGATACTAACAGGTGAAATAACATCTGATCAGCTAAACCAACTTCTTAATGATCTTGCAACAGTACAATCATCAGGTAACACCGGGGGTGAAGACGGAACCAATGGTAACATACCCCTAACAGGCACCGAAGATCAGAGTACGTAGGGGCTTCATATGATAACCTACACCTATGAAGGTCAGGGATACGACTTACCAGACGGCACTTCTCCAGCAGAAGCTATGTCTAAGATCAGGGCGTATCTTGAGCAAAACCCAAAACAAGATCGTTCGGATGTTCCTATAGACCCGGCTGATGAGGGTGTGCTTCAAGAATTTGGCGAAGGTGTCGTCGGTGGTTTAATAGAAGCTGGCGCTGGTGTAGCTGAACTTGCTGCGCTTGTTCCCGATGCTATAAACGATACAAATTATAGCAGGCGCGTCACAGAAGCAAAAAACCAACTCAAAGATGACCTTGGCATAGATCCTACTGGCCTGACTGGTGAGATTACACAGGCTCTTGTGCAGTTCGCTGTACCCGGTATCGGTGCTGTTGGTGTCGCATCTAAATTAGCTAAACTAAAAAATCTTAGTAAGACAACAACTGCACTTACGGGTATAGGCGCAGCAGGCGTTGTTGATGGTATGGTCGCATCTGATGGCACTACAACTATCGGTGACTTCGTAGGTCGTGGACGCACAATGACTAGCAAAGACATTGGTTTGTCTGGACGGGAAGAAGCTGGTCGTAGATTTGGAAACAGGATAAAGTTTGCCGCAGAAGCGGCAGGTGTTACGGCATCATTGCCTGTAATTTTTAAAACAATTGGTGTTACAGGTGGTGCAGCCGTGACGGGAGCCACAAAGGTTGGCGACGCTGTGGGTCTTAACGCTATCATCGCTAAAGGTGGAGAAGCAACAAACAGGATTGTACAAAAAGCAACCACTGGCGATAAATGGTACAATGAAACCCTTGATCAAATACTCGGACGTTTGCGATCTCGTGGGTTCTTGCCAGCTAATGCGTTTGAAAAAAGATCTAAGATTGTTGGTGATGTCGAGCAACAGGTAACAAAAGCCAATAAGATCGTTAAAAGAATTGATAAATTAATAACGGCGGCATTCAAAGGCAGTAAAAATGATTACGGCGAGTTTAGAAATATATTAACCGATGGCACGGGTCTTGATAAAACAGAAGTCGGTAACCTGTTTTATGGGTTCTTGACTCGCGATCCGGGGTTCATAGATGGTGCTAAACGTGAGGCTGGTAGACTAGGAAAAGAAATAGACGTTACAAAAAACGAAGATCTTGTGCAGTTTTTACCGGACTTCATGCAGATGAGCGCACTGGCTGCAAGAAGACAAATAGACAGGTTAACTAGTTCTTTAGCCAGTTCACCTTTTGTATCATCAGGTATACTACCAGACATAAAACAGATAGTTGATCAGAATCTATCTGAATTTATAAGACGTAGTTATGCTGCTTTTGAAGATCCAAGTTGGTTTAAGTCGGATGCATTTAAACAATCATATGATGACGCGATTAAATTCTACGAAGAAAACCCAGACATAGCCACTGACATGTACAGGCGTTTGGTGAGCACTTCAGAGGTCGAAGACTTTACAACGGGCGTCGGTATCAACGCCCGTGTCAGACCTGAATATGCTAAACAAATAGTTGATCGGTTTGTTAAAAAGTACGAAAAGCCTGCACGTCCAAACGCTCAAGACGGAACTGTTGATAGAGTTGTGCGCGACAGACTACGCACGTCTATGATAACAAACAAACCATTGAATCAACCCGTGCTTCGTGCTGTTCTGGGTGAAATAAAAGACCCCATGGATTCTTTCTTAGCTACTGTAAATGATCTAGCGCAGTTCCGTGCAACCGACAATTATTACAACTATTTGGCAAGAGAATTTTTAGATCCTGATAATCCAACCAGAATTGGTGATGAGATAATATCTGAAGAAACATTTAAAACCATACCCGCAGAAAGTCCGTTAGCAAAACAATACAAAAGACTGGGGGAGCCTAAACAGGTGGGGCCTGATGGAGCCATGACCGATTTAGATAATCTTGGAGACATACAGTACGGTGCGCTACAGGGTGCATATGCAAAGCATGGATTCACTAGTAAAATTGGGGAAAAAATCGGTGGTTCTATATACAGTGAACTTACCGAACTAACCATGGCTAGAGGAACTCCCGGTGATTTTATTTACCGCTCAACCTATGGCAACTTTCTTAGAGCCAAGGGTCAGGTTCAGTTTGCCAAAACAGTTCTGTCACCAATCACACAAGTTAGAAACGTAACATCATCAGCGCTTTTCGCTATGGCTCAAGGTAATATTGGAAGAGGTGGTAATTTAGGAGAGTCTATTAAGTTAGTTTTTGAAAATATACACAGGTTGGACAACGCACAGCGCGAAGCTTTTTATGGTAAGTTGCAACGTCTTGGCGTGGTTGGAACTCAGACTCAACTTAAAGAAATGGATAAGTTAATCGAAGAAGGTCTGGGTGGGTCGTTAAAAGGTCACATTGACAGCATGGGTGTTAACATCACCCGAGACAAAGGTTTTATTAGACGGACATTAGGTCGTAGTAGGTTAGGAAGATTTGTAGATAGCGCCGCAGTAAAACCACTTAAAAAAGCAACTCAGGTATCTAGAGACTGGTATCAAGGTGGTGATGACATATGGAAGATATACAACTTTCACTTTGAAAGGCAAAAGATTGTCAACGCACTTGGTGATGCCAACAACGCAGAACAATACGCCAGACAGATGGGCTTTGATGATCTGGACAGTTACGCTGCGGACATCGTCAAGAATGTTGTCCCGAACTATGAGCGTGTACCAGAAGCTATTAAGCTGCTGCGTAAAGCTCCGCTTGGTAACTTCATTGCCTTCCCCGCCGAGATTATTCGCACCAGCGCAAATACACTTAGCTATGCAGCCAAGGAACTAGCATCCGATAACCAAAAAGTCAGAGAAATAGGCATGCGTCGTATGATGGGCTTTATGGGCACAGTTGGTGTAGCAGGTCCAGCGGTCCAAGGTATTGGTATGTACGCTCTTGGTGTTGGTCAAGAACAGATGGATGCGTTGCAGCGGCGCGTTGCAAACTGGAGCCGCGCTTCTACGTTAGTGCCTACCAGCGTTAAAAAAGGTAGAGACAACAAGAATTATGTAAGTGGATATGTAGATTTTAGCTACACCAACCCATACGATTATTGGATGCGTCCAGCCAGAGCTATAATGAAGGCACACAGGGAAGGTGTTTTGAACCAGTACGACACAGACAAGTTCCTTACTAGCGCACTTGTTGACGTAACACATGAGCTAGCTAGCCCGTTTTTGGAAGATTCTATCTTGTTTGAAAAACTAGCGGACGTATCTGAAAGAGGCAGGGGCGGCAGGACAAAAACAGGTGCTGTTATTTACAACAAGGGTTCCGGTGATTTCAAAGTTGATACTACTTATGAACAATGGACAAAAAGTATAGCCCATGTGCTTGGTGCCTTTACTCCCGGTATCATAGAGCAGACGGCTGGTACAATTGGAGCAAAAGCAGAACTTGGTGGCGAAGTGGGCTTTGTTCCGGGCAGAATAGCTACGGCTTTATTCTCACCTGACGGCAGGGATGCGCGTGGAAACGTAAGACAGATAGAAGAAGAAGTGGCATCTATCTTAACTGGTCTACGCGAAGTTGATGTAAAATCAGACAAGATTGTTCGGTATGGTGGCTATCAATATCAAAGGTCTGTATCAAGTGCAGCCCAGATATTTAACCGTGCCGCTCGTGTGGAACAGGCTTTAAACCCCGACAACATCCTATCTGTGTATGACAAAGCAAATCAGGTTTTATTCCGTGAACAAAACCGGATGTTTGGGGTGATAAAAGACATGCGGACTTTGGGCATGAGCGATCAGGAAATACGAAAGACTTTGAAAAAAGCTAAAGTAGGTAACGTAAATAAGTTGATGCGTGGTATATTTAGCCCGTTCACACCATCAGACGAGGTCAAAAAACAAGCAAGAAAAACCGTCCGTGAGTTTGGTGGTGAGTTTCCAATGCGTGAAATCTTTGCTAGACGGCGCGATTTTATGCGTCTCCCCTTGACGGGTGAAGATCTTTTAAGTAAAGCTGATGGTGGTTCTGTTGATCTGGAAACAGATAACAATCCAATTGTTAAACAAGATGCAGCTAGATCACGGATACCTGATACTATAAGCGACGATTTCTTAAAGACACCACGCACTCAAGGTTCTGCTGCTTTGGCAACTCCTCCTGCTGAAGCGCAACTAGCGGGGGCTGTTCCAACCCCTTCGACAGCCCCCGCTACTTTTCCGGTTCAACCACCTCGGCCCTTGAACATCGGTCCTACGACCTTACCTGACCCAAGGGATCAGGAACTTGCACAAAGACTGGCAACGCGATGAACAAAGATCAGCTACGCGAAGAGCTTGCATCCGATGAAGGCTGCAAGTACGAGATATATTTAGACCATCTTGCTCTGCCAACTTTCGGAATCGGTCATTTAATCAAAGATGCTGACCCCGAAAATGGTCAGCCAGTCGGCACACCTGTATCCGAAGAGCGGGTACGGCAAGCTTTTGATCTGGATATCCTTGTGACCATTGAGGATTGCCACAGACTGTACGACGACTTCGATGAGCTACCTGAAGAGGCTCAGTTGGTCATCGCCAACATGTGCTTCAACCTCGGCTACCCACGCCTGTCCAAGTTCAAAGGTATGAAAGCTGGATGCGATGCCCGGGACTGGAACAAAATGGCAGACGAAATGGTCGATTCTAGGTGGCATGATCAGGTTCCGAACCGCGCCAAGCGTTTAGTCAAGCGAATCCGTGATTTAACAAATGACTGAAAACACTAGAAAAAAACATCGATTCTCGTCGAGCTAATTTACAATGACCGTACCAATACACCATCAGGTCGCTGAGAATCGCTGTCCGCGCTGTCAATCACCCCTAAAAGTGGTGCAAGTGCATGGTCATGGGCAGTGTGTGTACTGTAAAGCTGTAATTGATGACTGTTGTCAGGGCGAAACCTGTCAGGTCTCTAATCCATCTGGTTCTGGTTTAGAACCTGTGGGGTCGCAGCGCACACCCATCACGACGTGATTCCTATTCATTGATTCTATCTGCGCTGACATCTCGGTAGTTCTGTCAATACACTCTGTTATCTCTTCATATGGTCCGCGTGTGTCGTCTGCTACAAAACAATCTTGTACATCCCCCAACAAACACACTAGGATCATTGCTTCAAACATTTTCTTGCTCTTCGTCCTTGGGTAAGTATACGAGTACAAAAGATCCGCAGTTACCACAGCTTAAATTGGTTACCATGCAGTAATCTTCGTCCTCTTCTTCTAGATCGTGATCACCGCCCCAAGTCAAATTAAACCCACAATGCCAACAATTCATTCTACCTGCCCCCAGTTGTCCACAATTGCTGCGTCAACATCGAAGGGTATATTAAGATCAGGTATACACGTTGTCATAATTTCAACAACTTTGTCGGCTTGATCTTTTGACTCTATGTTAAAGCATAGTTCATCGTGAACTGTAAGTATAGGACATAAGCCCTCACTGTGACAATCTACCATAGCCTTCTTGGTTTGATCGGCACTTGAACCTTGGATTAGCTTGTTAAGCGCCTTGTAGGTAAACGCACGTTTGATCATGCTCTTACCACCATATTGTTTTATCGCCTCTTCTATCGACAGCGCCTTGTGAAATCCAAATGATTTTGGTTCCCACTTATCGAAGCGACACTTCCTACCAAGCCATGTTCGTATAATACCTTTATCGGCAGCATGGTTCATCGTCATGTCGGCGATGCCTTTTACGAAAGGCACACGCTCGTGATATTTGTACAGCAATTCCTTTGCTTCCTCGTCTGTTAAGTCGAGAACACCAGCTAACTTTTTGCGGCCCATGCCGTACATGACTCCAAGGTTCACTGTCTTTGCTTCTTTGCGGCTAACCCCTGCCATGTCCGCAACAGTTTGATGGAAGTCAGCTTTGCCTTGCTTGTACATCTCCACTACTTCATCAATCTGTGCGTGTCTGTTTGCACCTTTGATCTGAGCACAGTAATGTGCTAACCACCTTGGTTCTTGCGATGCATAGTCAAAACTTCCCCACTTGTATCCATCTTCTGGTATAAATAGACCACGGATCATGGCCTTTATTTCGGGGTCACGCGCCGGGATTTGTTGAAGGTTGGGGTTGGACGAAGAAAATCGTCCTGTGACTGTGCCCCCTTCATCTGAACGAAGAGGGTTAAAATCACAATGTATACGACCATTATGCGAATGCTCAAGAATAGTCTCCACAAATGTCGTGTTGGCTTTGTTAAACTCACGAAGGCGCACAATCTTCTTCGCGATTGGGTGATCGTGGTTCGCCAAAAATTGTTTTGTAAAGGCGGGAGCATCCGTCTTTTCTGTCCTATGGTATTTAAGACCAAGGGCATCAAACGCCTTTGCCACAGATGTAGCAACCCAAGGCTCTACAACAACCCCGGTCTCGGACCTTATTTCTTCTAGTAATATTTTTTCCCTTGTCAGCAGTTCCTTCTTTACTTGCTCTGCTTTATCTATGTCTACTCTAACACCGCGTTGCTTCATGTCCAGCAGCACGGGTAGCAGTGAGGACTCAAGTTTAAAGATAGATGTGCATTCTTCCTTCTGTAAATCCACACGCAACCTGTCCCACAAGCGAAGCGTAACAGCAGCATCCTGCTCTGCATATCTACCCACAAAGCTTGAGTCCAGTTGCCACATACCACTTTTAGCGTCAACGCCATACATCGCCGCCGCAGCGCGTAGCATCTTTTCGTTTTTTGTTTCACCCAGATATTCTTTAGACAGCGAGTTCAAGTTGTAGAACAGGCGGTTCTCGTTTAGCAGTGGCGCGGCTATCATGGTATCGATTATCGGACCTTGGACCTTTATTCCCGCCCAACGTAGCCAGCCTAAGTCATACATAGAGTTATGCATAACCTTCTCAATGTTGGGCGTAGCTAACTGCTTCTTCAGCCAGTTGACCACAAGTTTTTCTGGTAGGTTGCCAGACTTGTGCCGCACAGGAAAGTAACCCACAAAGTCACCAGCCGCTACAGCATAGCCAATAACATACCCGTCATCACGGCACCAGCCGGGACCGAGTCGTGTCAAGTTTGGATCACATGTCTCTAAGTCAATAGCTATGCGATCATATTTAGTTAAATCAGGGAACGACGATGGTGGCACCCATGTATCTTCATAGTCAAATAGATCAGCTTTCATCTGTTGATACCTCACCGCCGCAAGCCATGTATCCACATGCGTCTATCCAATTATCCGCATGCTCTGGATTCGATGCTATACGCGCTATCTTCAATAATGTCATTTTTATGGCACAATCCGCACCGACAGGAAGATCGTCTGGCTTGATGCTATCCCACCAATACCAAACGGTTTCAATGTTCTTGAAGTTGTCTTCCATATCGCCATGCTGCGATGCGCGATCCTGTGTGACATAGCCTTTGGCTGTGTCCAGTACGTCTGCTCTTTTCATAACTGAAATCCGTATTGTGATTGTGACTCTACGATATGCAGAGCCTTCTTAGCACGAGTAAGCCCAACATAAAACGTCCGTATTTCAGACGCTTGATCTTCGCTTTCGGCGCATGCTTTTGATGAATCTAATAATAGGGCGACGTTATCCGCCTCGCCACCTTTGGCTTTGTGAATCGTCGATATCCGAATCCTCGGCTTGCCCGATAAGATAGACTCGCCCATCCGACGTACAGAAGTAATGTAGATCCGCTCCTTGTCCGATACTTTCAGGACTTCGTGCCACGGGGTCTGCTCTGTCGCGCTCAACTCGCACAGGTTCTGTATATCTGTGAGCGTGTAAGTTACTTCTGGGTTTAGGTTTGCAAGGCTTTTCCTGCCAGTTCTGGTAATAACGGTTGAGTTTAACTGTGTCGATAAGCTCTTCAGTTCCGATGCGGACAGTTGTTTGCTCTTGCATAATCTAAGCCATACCTCAATTCCTGTTAAAACATTGGGCGATATGGACCAACCGGATCCTTCGCGCCAATACAGGAACCCTTGTTCTTTGAGGTCATTTGCGATTCTGTTGGCGATAAAGTTTGTACGAGCAAGGATTAGCCACTCACCAGTTGTAATGTCCACATCTAGGATATCACGATGCCAGACAACTGTCCCAGTTTTATCGGTGGGTGACCACACTTTTTTCTGCCGTATATCTATTTGTTTTACAAGGGAATCTGCTAAATTATACACTTGCGTGGGAAGCCTATATGACTTATCTAATACTATCTTATTTTCTGATGAACGCAGGAAATCTCTCACATCCACACCCATCCACGAGTAGATACATTGATCATCATCGCCTGCATAATAGATGCGTTTAGCCTTGGTCTTCAGCACCTCGTGCACCATGCGCCATTGCATAGGTACAAGGTCCTGCGCTTCGTCTACAATCAGGACATCTAACGTCGGACCTTGGCCCTCGGCTACAAACTGTTCGATCATGTCAACAAAATCTAGCTTGTTTGTTTCCTTCTTGTAGTCACACAAGACCTGATCCACTAGCTTCAGTTGCTGGTAATGCAACCTGCGATCTGCTGTAACAGAAAATTGTTCTTCTAGTGTCCTGCCTGTGACACGCGCCATTTGAACTAACGACAAGTACGCATCACCACTACGCCCCGGTGTAAACAATATGCCGTCAGACATTTTTACAGACGAGTTAGAAGAGAACTCCAGCCCCAGATACTTGCCTATCTTTGTGTAATCTGCACCTTTCAACACCTTCTGACTATTCAGACCCAGTGAATTAAAGGCCAGTGAATGCAGTGTGCGAAACCAAACCATTTGTTGTGCGTCCATGTTCAGCTTTTCTGCTGCACGGTTACGCGCTTCTTCTGCGGCCTTCCGACTGAACGACACAAACGCAATCCTGTCCGGTGGTGTGCCGCGAGAAAGCTCGTCTTCCACGATTGATATAAGTCTGGTTGTCTTACCCGTACCGGGTGGTCCAAAAATTGTAGTTTCCATTAGAAGGGCACCTCGTTCTCCCCGACATCGATCCTTGGTACTTGGACCTCGGTGCTAAACGACGGCACCCACCACACGCGCATAGGCTTGGTGTCACCCCTGCTTGTGTTGAATCTTTTTTGTCCATTGGCTGTACCATCGATGTTTAATTCTTTCAGACGTTCCTGTATTTGACCACGACTGTAGCTGTCAAACTTGTTGTTGCGTAGATACTTGATTAATGCTTCAAGCTTGAAGAATGTCCTGCCCTCTTCGTCATCAGTGAACGGCTTGCCCAGTGCTAGCTCTTCGGCTGACTGCGCCTGTACCCTGCCGTCACAGAATGCTTCAAGCAGATCCATGAACTGACCTTTGTATGTCAGTTCTTCCGGCACTTCGATCTCACTCATATCTTCCATCATCATAGATACAATGACCTGCCAATCAGCCATCTTCATCATTGGTGGCATGATGTGTATCTGTTCCATGCATGCTTTTTGAAAACGTTGTGGTGTCTGTAGGTCATCTGTCGTTAACTCCACTCGCTTACCGCCCACATCACAAAACCACACAGGCGGCTCTGATTTGACAACACACAGACCCGTGACCTCTACGCTTGTTATGTTGGATCCGATGCCAAACTTTTTTGTCTTGCACAGGCTCTTGTTGCAAAAGGATTTGAGCGGCTCCTGATCACACGGAAAGCCATACTCTTTCTTCTCATGCTGCTGCTGTATGGTAACAATCTCCGTAGCTGGTAGCGGCGGAGTGCAATACTTCATGTTGATTTCTTCTAGCCGTTGCCGCCAGTTGTCTGGCTGTTCCTTCTTACAGGCAACTGCTGCTGCAAACATAACTGTATTGCGTGTGCCCTCTGGAATCCCCTGCCCAAACATACAGTTCAGGCAGGGAGACCACTCAACGAACTCGTCAACCTGTTCACCAAATGTCAAACCAACAAAAACATTTGGGTCTACAGATCGGGCAGAGACGAGTTCAAGGAATCTTTCTAACGATGCTGGCTCACCATCTTCGTCAACCGCGAAGCGGAGCGTCTGTTCCGAATCAAAGTACGGAAGATTAATAAAGTTCCCAACATCACCACGCTCGACAAGAATTTGCTCCTGCTTCGGAAATATTTCGCAGCCACCGTACCCAAGATAGGCAGCAATCTCTGATGCTTTGTCACGCAACTCTCCTGCGCTGATCCAGTCATTGAAGAAAAAGAATATGTGAGCACCGCCGGACTTGCTCCTGCATACAATGCAGGGCACTTCCATATCGCGCAGTTTCTTGTCTATTGCCACCAGATCCAAAGGATACTGATCAATATCAAGAGCGCCAAATTTGCACTTGTTGTGCTCGTTAATAGGAATAGATCCAACACCATTCAACCCCTGTAAGTGTTCACGAATCAAATCTAATGTCAGTGGCTTTCTTACGATGTACGACTTAGCTTTCTGTTTACCAGCCCTTCGTTCATTCGATATCTGTGTCTGTCCATGTGCTGCGTCAAAGCCCTCAAACGCAGCCATAAACCGTTCGTCTATGTTCATTGGATCGCTCCATGTTGGTTTAGAGCGGGGGTGGTTGATTAGCAAACTCAGGTCAGAGTGTGACCTGTCGCGGGACCAATCAACCTTGTACGCAGCCCCCGGCTACGCCCAAAACCACCCGCGATTAAAACGGTATTTCATCTCCTTCATCTGGTGCGGTATGATTCATCTCTTCAGCCGTGCCTGCGGCTGTCTTAATCTCACCCTTCTTAAACTGGTTATACAAGTCACGCGCCTGCACCAAAATATCGCTGGACACTTCCTTCACATCGCCCTGCGCTATTTGATAGTTGAACCACGAACCTTTGTCGTTGCTCTCCTGCACAGAGGTCAGCTTCCAGACAGTTGCCCACATTGGTGGCGTAAACAAACCCTTCTCTGGGTGCACCAGCTTCATGCCAGCGCGTCTGGTATTCCACTGCTTGGCAATCTTCATCTGAGTCTTCTTCATATCACAGATCATTTGCTGCGGTATGCCGTCGTCACCGAAAGCCAGCACCAAGAACTGCGCTGACCGCACAAGCTCGTTACCGGACGGTAGCATCTCGTTAGCACCATTACGCTCTGTACTACGGATGTCAGGACTATTCGGATCCAACTCACCCATAAAGCCGCCACCATTTTCGCGTAGCTGGAACTCCAGATACTTCATTTGGTACGCGCAAGGAATCACACTGACCCCCTCTTCAGAATCCCATAACTGACCCGTCACCGTATTGAACAAGTCACCACCTGAAGCACCTTTAATGTGCTTAGAGTCCTGCTTATTCAACTGCGGAGACAACGGTTGCAGAATCCGCAGAAACGGGATCTGCATATCTTCTGCACCTACATTCTCAAGACCTTCACCTGCACTCGCGTACAAGTCATCCATTACATTTGCCACTGCCGTGGACTTTTTTTCTACTACTGCTGTATCGGGCATCTTCTTCCTAGCTCCTACTTATCTTCGCTTCAGTTCCTACAAACACACCGAATGTTTCAAAGTCGATATCTTGTCCCGACTCTACCCGGTTCTTTACCCACGCCTTTAACGTCTGTGGATGGACGTGAGTCTTCTGTACCGGATCCAGACCCTGTGTCCGCAAGTCCTCTACAACTGAACCTGCTACATTGTCCTGTCCTGTATTGAATGACACTGTCACATCATTTTTGATGATGTCCCCTTCGCCAATAGAACGTAACCAAGCGTAGGCTTCATCGCGTTTGTCATCCGTAATACGGGCGTGTACAAACTGACGGAGCTTTATCTTGTTACCATCAACCTCAAGACTATCCACACCCATCTCTTGCATCAGGGCAGGGATGTCTTCTTCGTTGATCTTACGCTTTTTGTACTTGAGATCTTTCAAATACTGCTCTGCGGCAGCAATGTCTTCGTCAGCCTTGATAGACTCACGAATAAGACTTGAAAGACGAGAGCCGCCTTTCGTATCTATGTTGTCGAACTTGTCGGCTTCGACTGCCTCATCTAGTAGCTGGAACCATTCAGCCATCTTTCATCTCCTTCGTAAAAGTTTAAGCCCTTCGGCTGTGGACGGGGATCATATATATTGTGACCACCGTGTCAAGCGGATAATTTATCACCTGCTTGATATTCTTTCTTAACAATGTGTGCGACTTGTTTGCTTAAACTTCTGTCGCTGGCTTTTGCCATAGCCTTTAGCATTTTGTAGATGTCAATTGAAACCGCAACTGATTTCCATTTATCTGTATCCACCTATTGTCTCCTGAATTTTTATCTGTTAGCGTAACCTTATCTGATAACAAAAAGGATAGTCAAGTAAAAAATGAGACCAGATCACAGAATCGCATATGGTAAGCAATCAGAACTCATCGCCGCCGCTTGGCTAATCGGGCGTGGCTGCTATGTGTATGCTCCCTTCATTGAACAAGGTCCGATTGATCTTATAGCCCTCACGCCGGAAGGCGAAATCCTGAAATTTGATGTCAAGACCGCAAGTCGGCGGAAAAATGGAAGCGTAATCAGCCGCATGCTGACTCAACGCCAACGCCAACTTGGAGTCAAGCTCCTGTATGTTGATCGGGAAACTCTTGAGTGTCACTTTTACCCTCATCAATTCTCCAAACACGCTAATGCGTCTCAACGTGCAGCTAATCGTCACTTCGGCGGGGTGATAGCTCCAACCACTTCCGAGCTTCTTCCCCCAGAGTCTTCGCCGATATGTCAATCTTCTTCCGCAAAGACTTGACTATGTACTCATCAATAGTGCTGCGGGTCATCAAGTCCACATACGTCACTGCACTGTCCTGACCGATACGATGCGCTCTGTCTTCTGACTGCACCCGTGTCTCCAAATTGAAGTCATTGGCGTAGTAAATCACGTTGGTTGCTGCGGTCAGCGTCAGACCATAGCCTGCGGTCTGAGGGTTAGCCACGAAGAACCTTGCATCTTCAAACTGGAATCTGCGAACTGCTGTTTGTCTGTCCTCGTCCGACGTATCGCCGTAGTATGTGACCACGGAACTTGCACCGTGAACCTTGGCTAGCTTGGCTTCAATGTTCTTAATATCGTATCTGAACCTAGACCAAATGATTGCCTTACCTGACATCTCTTCGATTGTTTCAAGTAATGCGTCAATACGTTTGGTTGGAAACTCTATCATCTCACCATCGTCCGTCATTATGTGACCGCACAACACTTGTTGCAGTCTTAACATTTGTGTCATTACAGCAGGAGCACTGACTAATTCTCCGTCCTCAAGAAGTATAACTGCTGCGTTCCGCATGCTAGTGTAGTAATTATGCTGTTCTTTGGTCAGCATAACTGTCCTTGTTGTGTATATTTTATCGGGTAAATCTAGTGCTTCTTCCTTAGTAACCCTGAACGAAAACTTTTCCAGCTTGGCAGAAAGCTCGTCCAGATTTCTATATCCCACGATTTGCTGAAAACTGTGACCGCCCATCCGTTGAGTTCTCGTAATTGCAAATCTGCCTTGGAAGGCATAGTACGAGTCGAATCCAAGCAGGGCTTTGGACATGAATCCACATTGCGAGTAAAGATCCATCGGCGATTTAGTAACGGGCGACCCGGTGAGGATACGCCTATACGATGCTTTTTCACCAAACTTAACCAGAGCCTTAGTCCGTTTGGCTTTGGGATTTTTAATAGTTGTTGACTCATCGACCGCAAGTAAGAACGACGCTTGGCGAGTGAAGAAATCCACAAATTTTGCGACCTTCGCCGTTGCAAATCCTTCAACATTAACCAGTAAGATGCGGAGCTTATCACGCTCTTCAAGGCTAGCTTTGAGGCGTTCAGCTTGGGTCTTATTCGGAGACGGTGTCCAAACGTAAACCTCGTGTTCAACGTCCTCTGGCATGTGAGCAGGTATTTCTGATATCTGCCAGTTTCTGTATACACCCTTGGGCGCGACAATAACGGCAGTGTCGATTTTACCTTGCTCGTATAGCCAGACAATGTTGTCGATGAGAACTTTCGATTTGCCACAACCCATCTCCATAAAGTAGCCGTAGTTTACCTTGTCGTGGCTTCTTAATAGAGCTTCGTGCTGGTGCTTATACGGTGTCGTTTTGTATTTAAATTTCATCTGCGCCCCTTCGTAGTGTATTACGCCCCTTCTTCGGGCGGATCCTTTTGTTCCTCTACTCCACTACCAAGTAGGGAAAATTTTGCGGACTCTAAGTAGAATAATATGTCAGCGACATCTTCTTGAGTTGTCATCATCTTGATTGATCCGTCCTCTGCTTCCCCCAAGATGACTACATCTTTGTATATCTTCGATGCGTACTCACATACAATTGGCACCGGATCCAGTACAACTTCAATTTTCTGTGGCTGTTTTAGGTAGACTATGTTGTCGTTGTCGCTCATCTGTCGTTCCTTGATTTTTCATGTCAACGTAAATCTGTTTCCGCTTGTATACCTTTTCGGCTTCGCGGTATAGACCAGCAGATTGCAACTCTGTGTGCTCCTCGTCAAGTATCCGAATGATACGACCTAGCCCCGTAGAATTCTGTTCCATGCTTCTAGCACCTCTGACTCGTGTGTATGATGTACTGGTTCAGGATCATACAAATACTCGTTTATTACGTTTTCGATTACCGAAACAGCATCAGGCCAAGGCATCAGAGCCTTCGCATCTTGCGCTATTTGTTTTTCATCTGCTTTCAGTTTGGTCTCATGCATATCAGACTCCTGATTTTGTTTGTCTTTTATTTTATAGGATTCTGCGTTATTGTCAATTATGGTCATGCCGCATGTTATGCACTCGCGCTTTGCAAATGGTTTTGCAATCTGATTTAGTGCGCCCTTGCACCTTGGACATATGTCGTAGTCTATGAGTTTTTGCCAGCTTCCATCACCCTTGACTATCAATGCTTTGTCTCCTCATCATCATCATCCATTACAGATGCTACCGACGCTTCCATCGCGGATGCTATCATCTGGGTCACTGCACATGGCGAATGCGAATTGTTCCGCAACGCCATTGTCAAGGCCGTACACATCAACAGGAACGAAATCATATCTGGATCCAGACGCTTTTCTGCAAAAGCTTCCATCGCATCATTGATTATAACCGCCGCTTTTTCAGTGTTTGATTTCTTCATCATCTACCTTTCTTGCAATTTGGTGAGCATAACACCAGTGACCATTGTCCATATCAATTACATAGCTGAACCTGCGGTCATCGTCCCTTGAACCTATGTTGGCCTCTAAACAATCGTGCCCATATTTTTCATTGGGTCTGACCTTTTCTATGCCAACAATTTTACCAATACTTTGATCTGTTTCGATCTTATCACCAATTTTAATCAGCATCTTTATACTCGCTCCAATACTCAGCCCACATCTCCGACATAAGATCCATTGTCTCGCTCAACGAATGCATCTCAACCAAATGCATATGACTCTCCATGCGACTCGTGAACTCATGCCACGTCTCGCACTCACCTATAATATTAACCGCCTCGTATTGGAACTTTTCTTCCTGTTCCATCATCATTGCTTTCACTCTTCCCATAACCCAACTCCTTCTTAAAATTAACATCGCTACGCAACCGCTTCGGCCTCTTAATACGTCCCAGCGTATCATACTTACGATCTATCTCTAATATACGTAAGTTCGCAATCAGTGCTTCCCAACTAGGAACACTCATGAAGATGTCTCCTGATGTAGCCAAACCACTTCGGGTTCCCTGCCACCTGTTAGACTGACGACCTCTTTCATAGCCTTCTCTTCAGCCTCATCAAGACTGGATGCCATCACGTTTACTTCACGATCCACTAACACCCGAACCTTTACCCGATAGTTACCACGATCTGTCATTCCAATCTCCAATCCACACCTTCTTCGGTAGTCAAGCAGAAGGTGTTGTGTATCTGTGAGTCTGTGAACCCGTGTTGAGTGAGTGCCACATGGCACTCACTTATTGTGTCGTGGGTACTAACCACATTGACCGTACCACCATTGAAGCTGGTCATCGTGACCATAATCAAAAGATACTTACTCATCCGACTCGTCCTTATCCAAATGATAGAGTCTAGTGACCGAATAGGCTGAGTCGATCAGCTTGTGCATATCGGCGCAGGTAACAGCCTCAATGCCGTGCCACTGAAGATCTTCGCCGATACTGTTGGCAACCTTGACCAGTGACTCCACGCTTTCCAGCATCGATGGATATTTGTCGCGGATTTGAAACAGCAGGGCTTCACGCACCATTGCTTCCTGCTCACGCTGCTTTGCCCAATATTCTTGACGCTCTTCTATTGTCATCTCATCAGTCATTACTGTGTCTCCTTCCTTCATACACACTTCTTGAATAATACACACTACGGTCATCGTCCTGCACGTCATCGGCAAAACAATTCTCAGGCAACGACTTGCTATTTTTTATCCATGCAAGTCTGTTCTGTTTGCGCTCATCGTCAGCGTGACGATTTATGCTCAACTCAGTTCTTTTGTTCAGCTTTTTATCAAGCCCGTTCCTTTCGACATTCCTCATTGCACCTTTGACCTCGCCAAATATACATTGCGTGTGACCAGTTTGTTCTGGATCACGTCTTTCAAATATCCGTAAGACTCTGCAACAAAGTAGCCATCATGCCTACACAGGCCGTCATTGATGACGGTTACCTCACGCTCTGTCTCACCCCATTGCATGTTGCGGGTGGTGACAGTAAACCTGTCACCAACCAAAAATATTGACTCAGCATCACGACCAGTTATGTGGTCAACCAATGTCAGTTCAAGCGTTATCATTCGTAATCCTTCCTGTGTTCTTCTGGCGGTTCTCTCCGAACCTCGTATTCAAACACATCGACTTCATCGCACATGTACACTTCGCGCATTTGTTCGACTTTGCCGTACAAAAGTTTTTTGATGGGTTCGGTAAGTGCCTCATCAAACACAATAGCCATAACTTCTTGATCCGGCTCATGTTCTTCCATCTCATCATCCCAGCGATCTACATCTACCGTATCGCTGTTGCCTATGAAGTGGGGCATTGGTGGGTTTGAATACTCGTACCCAATGTGCCATTGAACCTCATCATACTTAGCTGCTTTACTCATTTCCAATCCTTTCTATCTTTCGTTATCATCGCGCACCTTACCAACTTGCCTGATATTCAACCGAATGCCAGTAGCCATCGGTCTGATTGTCCAAGTCATTCCAATCTGCCGCACGTTCAAAAACTTCAGCGTCTTCGTCAGCATCAGCTACGCATTCACGCCACCAATCACCTTTGCCAAAGAAAAACCCATCGCACTCATGGAAGTCAGGAAAGTCCCTGCCCCGCAGCATCTGTGCTATCTTTCGGCAGTCATCGGCAGTCAGGTGAATGACCTGACACTCATCGACACCGTCTGCAAACGTATCGACAATAAGTTTATGCAACGGCGCATGCTTGCGCCAATAACCCAGCCGCAAAGTTTCTGACGTGCGCTCAAAGCCATCGACCATCTGCACATTGACGGGGATGATATCCCCGTCCTTAGTGCGCTCCAGTTCACCCGACTCATCACGCTTTAATTCGGTGCGCTTAAACTTGTCACCGCGCAAATACATATCCAGTCCCATTACGCTGTCTCCTTCATGCCTGCAAAAAAGTGTGGGCGGTAGTCGTCAATCTTGCCAATGAACGTGTGCAATAACTGCAACTCAAACCGATCACCAATGAACCGGATGTCCCCGACCAACTCTTCAAAGCTGGTCTTCGGCTCAATGGAATCACCCTCATCATTGCAACCCAACACCAATGCCTTGCCAGCTAGCGGCTGGGGATAATTGCGGTGAATCCAAAAACGCTGGTTCTCAACATACAAACCTTCGTCATCGACAAAGGCCGCATCTTGGTTTTGATACAGACGCACGACATCGAAATAACCACGGCTGGCATCGACCATGCGACCGATGCTTTCGTAGTTGCCGTCATAGTCAACAGTCGTGACTTTCTGGCTAAATGGATTTATGAAATATGCTTGCATTACTTTGATCCCTTCACGGTCATTGGTTTTGACATAGCCTGCTTCAGCCACCCACGGTTGTTGATCGTAATGTGCAACACCCGATGACGTAGCTTCGGTTTCGCTAGACCGATAGTAATTGGTTTGTGTTTCATAGTTAGAACCCCTTCTATCTTGAACCTTGAACCTCGAACCTTGGTGCTTTACAATTAACACCTGATTTAGTAGAATCCTAGCATAATATCCCATAAGGTCAAACATAAAAGTAACAGGACATATAATGTTTTCTACGGGTAAACGATTTAATTTATTTTTTTCTGAAAATAGTGATACAAACGGTACAAGTGATACAACCCTTACTGGATAACGGTTATAGCTGTACCACTTCTGTATCACTGTAACACTTTGGAGTCTGTACGAGGATGGATTTTGGAAAATAAAACTGATAAACCCACAGAAAACACTATAGGAAAAGCTGGTAGACCTGCTGGGCTTACCAACAGACAGCGTGAATTTGCCAAGTATTATGTCGAGGGTAAATACTCCAACGCAGAGTGCGCTAGAAAAGCTGGCTACGCTGAAGGTAGCGCCGCACAACATGCCGCCAAACTGCTTGACGGTAAATCGTTCCCTGATGTGCCTGAACTGATCAAAGACATGCGGCAAGCCAGAGAGCGCAGATATGGCGTGACCTTGATCAATCAACTTAAACGATTTGAAGAATTGTCTATATCGGCTGAAGAGGCTGGACAATTTAGTGCCGCCATCAATGCTGAAAAGATACGATCTAGTCTGGGTGGTTTGACCATCGATAGGCGAGAGTCCACACATGTGCATCAACTCGACAACCTTTCGCGTGAAGACATCGTCGCTCGACTCGCCGCTATCAGGAAGCAATACCCAAATGCATTCCCCGAACCTGAAATGAAGAGGGTTGAAGATGCCACGAACAGAGCAGAGCCTGTGGAACTCATTGAAGCAAAATTTACCGAAAAAGACCCACTTCCAGCGGATAGAAAACAGAGCGGGTGAGGGTATGCCAGATGTATATCTGTGCATGGATGGCGTACCAATTTGGTCTGAATTAAAAATAATTAAAAATGGCAAGGTCTCTGTGTCAAAGTCCCAGATCGCTTGGCATTTGGGGCATACACGCTGTAATGGTGTAAGTTTTTTCTTGCTGCACTGCCCCTCGACGGGCGATGTATTTTTATTTGACGGGGGTTTAGCAGCCAAGTTGCAAGGTTCAAGGATCGATGACCTGCGACCTGCGGCCTCATGGTGCGGCGACCTGCGATCTGCGCCTTCTGCGCTTCGCACCTGCGCCCTTGCACGGTGGAACTGCGACCTGCAACCTGCGGACGGCGCGGCGCGTTCGTGACACAACAAAAGCATAGCGGGTAAACCCGCTATGCTTGCTGTCCTAGTGTTGGTAATACGTGATATTGTCAACGGTGCGATCCCAGCAAGCGCGACAGTCGCCGCATTTACCATCGTTCAACGGTGCTGGGCAAACATGACCGGATGTTTTGCTGCCATGGCTGGCAACGGTGCTGGTATTATTACAGCCCTTTGACGGTGCGCCGTCTATCATATGCGCTGACATCCGCAACGTGACGTTGTCGGGTAGTTTGCGCGTTTTTAAAACGTCGCTCCAGATTTTATATTCGCGGCTCGGTATCCAATGCTTTTTTTCTGGTGTTGCTTCGCATACGTCTAGAATATTGTGACCCATGCGGACGCTGTCACAGTCGCCGCTATCAAACCATCTGAATTCAGGCAAGCGCAACGTGTTAAGAACAGCGACCATTCGCGGGACAAAATCCAACGCGTGAAAAAATATCTCGCGCCGTTCCATTGCGTTTTTGACGTTTGGCATATTATACATGCCTTTGCATGCATAACACTTTTCACAGGTGCTGCCTTTTATTTTGCGTAGCTTTTGCCCGACGTGACACAGCCATGCAGAGCGGCTAATAGAGTAGCCCGGCATTTTTGAGACATTGGACAAAAGTTTTTTGTCTTCCTTTATCTGTTCTATGCGCTCCCGCATTAGTGATTTCGCTTTATCACTTTGAGCGGGATTATTTACATTTGTCTTGAGTATTTCTAACTCGGTGTCCTGTTCCATTTGATACCCCTTCTAATGGTTTATAAGATTATCCCATAAATAAATGTATAAGACAACAACAATCTGCGATCTGCGCCCGACCTGCGCCCGACCGTCGCCGCGCCGCGCTGCTGCAAACAAAAGAGCGGGCAATGCCCGCTCTTTTTCCCTTCCTTGGTTGTTAACCATACAACAGACAATCAAGTTGATTGTCCCAGTGATCGTCGTTGGCTGTCTGCAATGCATCAACAACGCACATACCGTCTTCGTAGTAGTCTCGCCACATGGCATCGGGCAAAGATTCGACGCCCATAGGCCAGCCCAGACCGGACAGTTCTTTGTCACATGCCTTCATAAAACTATCAAATGTCATAGTATCATCTCCTAAAAAAAAGAGCGGCTGTGGTAGGGAGAACACCACAGCCGCCGAGTCGGGCGGGATATTACCCGACCAAACGATAACCTCTCTTAGTGGTTATCGAAACACCATTCTCGTGACGCAGACGCCAGATGCCATCGTAAACAGAACTGGTAGACAAACCAGTCTGACGCTCTATGAATCTGCGAGTCACGCGACCACCTCGCGCATCACGCAGGACGTTTAAAATCATGCGCTTATTGCGAGATATAGTGGACAACTTAGGAGAGCCAAGCTTCGGTGCGCTTGACACTTTCTTACCAACGGTCACGGGCTGGCGCACCTCGACCTTTGGTTTACCGTCTGCTGCAACGGTAATGTTGATGATAATATCAGTCATAATAATATCCCTTCTATTTGACTGTTAACACTATGGGGAAATCCCATGTATCCAAAGTAGTCTTTACAATGGACTAATACAATAGCTAGTTTGGCAAATGTCTTTTGTTAAAAATGCAATAATCGATCTGCGTTCTGCGACCTGCGCCCGACCGCCGCCGCGCCGCGCTTGGCGGGAAGAGAAGGCGGCTTGCGCCGCCTTCGTTCTAGTTTTCAAGGTCATGGTTCCGAAGATCCCAGAGTGATGCCATCAGGCACCAGCAAGCGATGACGACCCAGCCCAGCAATACCAACAGTATGATCTCAGTCATTGTCCATTTCTCCCTTCACGTTGTTGTATGCGTCAACGACCTCGTCATGATCCAGCAGGTCATACAACCCGCTGCTCACGAACTGGTCACGCAGCTTAAACAAGATGGGATGTTCATCGCCATGGGTCTCATGCTCAAAGCAGCGGATGCCCTTGATGGTGGCTATGTGTGTATGTGTCATGGTCTCCTCCTTTAGACACAGTTGGTTCTTGATAAGATTGTACGACGGATGGCAACGCAGCATTACCCCAATAATTAGCAAATGTGTTTTGCTATATTGGCAACGACCGGGTTACTGATTCTGATTGACAATCAGCTTTGGCTGTGGCAGACACCCCACCCCCATATATTGTATACAAGCTGCGCACAATTGTGCACAATTTGCAGGGTTGATAAATTCATTCAGCGATATTATCGTTTGGGCATGACAGACATGCAAAACCTAGACCTGCTGCCAGAGGAAGTCCTAAAGGAAATCCTGTTACTGGAAGAGCAGCAAAAGCGCCTAGTTACAAGGTCCGAGGCCCAAGATAAGTTTATGTCGTACGTAAAGCACGTATACGACGGCTTTATAGAGGGGACCCATCATAGAATCATATCGGAAAAGTTAGAGCGCATTGCGTCGGGTGACTTAAAGCGTTTGATTGTGAACATGCCACCTCGGCACTCTAAGTCTGAATTTGCATCCTACCTCATGCCATCTTGGTTCTTGGGCCGTAATCCCAAGCTCAAGATTATTCAGGCTACCATGAATACGGAACTTGCTGTAAGATTTGGTCGTAAGGTCCGTGATCTGATTGCCGACCCAGTCTATCACGAGATTTTTCCGAATACGGACTTAAAACCGGATAGCCAAGCGGCAGGTCGGTGGGAGACTAGCGCTGGTGGGGAATATTTTGCAGCCGGGGTGGGTGCTGCAATGACTGGTCGTGGCGCGGATTTGCTTATAATTGACGATCCGCACTCGGAACAGGACGCTTTATCCACGTCTGCGTATGATAATGCGTGGGAGTGGTACACATCTGGGCCTCGTCAGCGTCTACAGCCGGGGGGAACCATCATTATTGTGCAGACCAGATGGTCAAAAAAGGACATAACGGGCAGGTTACTGACCGCAATGAGCAAGGATTTGATGGCTGATCAGTGGGAAATCGTTGAATTTCCTGCAATTATGCCGTCGGGGGAACCATTGTGGCCTGAATTTTGGCAAAAGGAAGAGTTACTCAAGGTCAAAGCTTCGCTGTCGGTAGGAAAATGGAACGCGCAGTGGCAACAAAACCCCACATCAGAAGAAACCGCTATGGTCAAGCGGGAATGGTGGAAAGAATGGGGCGAGGACGCTATACCAAAGCTAGATTACATCATTCAATCGTACGATACGGCCTACAGCAAGAAGGAAACGGCTGATTATTCTGCTATTACGACGTGGGGTGTGTTTCAACCACACGAAAACGGCGAACAACACTTGATATTGATAGATGCAAAGAAGGGACGCTGGAATTTTCCTGAGTTAAAGGGTATAGCACAGGAAGAATACGAGTATTGGGAGCCAGAATTGATGCTAATAGAGGCCAAAGCGTCGGGTCAGCCGCTGGCGGACGAGATGCGTATGCTGAATTTACCTGTTGCCACATTCAGCCCGGGCCGCAAACGCGGTGGCGGGGGCATGGACAAGACAACCCGCATGCATATTGTGTCTCCTATTTTTGAATCCGGCAAAGTGTGGTATCCTTCTGGTGAAAAATTTGCAGACGAGGTCATTGAAGAAATTGCGTCATTTCCTAATGGCGACCACGATGATTTTTGTGATAGTATGACTATGGCCTTGATGCGTTTTCGTCAGGGTGGCTTTATCAGTTTAGACGGCGAAGAGTTTGAAGACGACCCGCCCCCACGCGCTAGAGAATATTATTAATGGCTCAAGATTCCGATACAAGTTACGCAGGCAATCTGCTTAGAGCAGCAGGTCAGGGTGTTACTTTTGGCTTTGGTGACGAGATAGAAGCTCTGGTACGCGCTGCCATGAGCGACAGAACCTACCAACAAGAAGTCAAAGACATCCGTGAAGATATAGAAGAATTCCGCGAGACAAATCCAGTGGCAGCATACGGGACCGAGATCGTAGGTGCGATACCCACGGGTGTTGGTCTTGGCATCGGGTTACTGAGAGCAGGGGTCCGAGGTGCTGGGAAGCTTGGTGCAATCGAAGGTGGGATATACGGCATCGGTGAGGGCGAGGGTGTAGAGGGCACGATCAAAACCGCTGCCATTGGTACGGGTATTGGTGCCGTCGGTGGCGTGGTTGGCGAAAAGGTGGTTGACGCTGCAACACCAGCCGCCAAGAAAATCTATGGCAGAGTGCGTGAAGCCTTGAGCCGCGAACCTGAGTCGTCTGTTACTGGCGGTATTGGTGACATACTTAGGAGAAACGAGACATTCAGTGAGGGTCTTAGACTTAATTACCAGCGCTTTCGGTTTGGTGCTTTAAATGAAGACGAATTGGCTGCAGAGCATGGTCTGTTGGCTGAAGATGTTCAGTTACTGAAAGACCGACAACAGTTTCAAGGACGCAGAGATGCGGGAGAGGAAGGCTTGGCAGAAGCTCTAGAGGCAAATGATATGCTTGTCGCTGACATGTTCATGCGGCGTTTTCCAAATATGACTCAACAAACAGACGATCCCGGCACTATTTTAAATCTTGTTAATTCTGACACGCAAGGTTTCATAGCAAGACTTGAGATAGACAGATTTACGCTTCGCAATGAAATGGCTGGTCGTAGAGGTACAGAACTGGAACAACTGACACCAGAACAGGCCGCACTTTACAACAACCAGTTCAATCAAAACACACTTGAAAATGTTGTTGACGGCGCAGAAGAAGCTGCATTTGCACAGCAGTTACAAGACGTAGACTTTACCGATGCTTTTGCAGATCGCCCTGCACCACCGGCACGAGTAGATCTTGACGACACCGCTGTTCCCCCACTGGGAGTGTCGTTGATGCAGTCAACCAATTTGACTCCATTAGATGATGGAATAAACCCACCAGTTCAGCTAGGTCTTGGTGCGCTAGATGAGTCACCGGGGTTACACGCAACCAACGTGCTTTCAATAGGTTCTATGCCTGATCAATTTGGTGGCACGGTCATGCATTACTCACCGATTATAACCAGCTTTGATAAGTTAAAGATAAACCCGAAGGGGGTTAAATTCACCGCAGGCGGTGAATTATCAGCAGCAGATTATATGGCTCATTTCAGAAACGACGGAAAAACACCGGGCGGTTCTGGGGAACTTGATGGTTCAGAGCTACAAAGAATATTGGATGCAGATCCAGACGCAATGTTTACACTAGATGAGATGCGTACACTTATAACATCTCGTTTACCGCAGACCGTTGAACGTCTGTTCTTGGAAGGTGGTACTGGTCCTTTAGCGCCTGATGTTACTGAAGGTCCGTTCCGCAGCGGCATACCTTACACCACCGCACAGTATAGATCTGATGACAGAGCACTGGGACAAGAACTCGGTGTTATTGTGTACAGTAACTCAGCGCCAACCATCGACATACCCGGCTATGGTAGAACTAAACCAAAAGGTATTGGTGGTCACGATTACTACAGGGCCTACCCCGGTTACTACGGTCACACAAGATTTCAGATTATGACTGATGCTGATGGAAAAAGATATCTGTGGATAAACGAAATTCAATCAAACGCCGTATCAAATCTTGTGAGTGGGACAAGACTTGCAGACAACACATATGTAAGAAGTCTTTCAGACAGGCTAGATGCATTTAATAAAAACAAAAGACCAAAAAATGATCACAGTATAAGAATACCATACACAAAGGAAGTACATGACAAGATGGTAAGGCTGGAAGCTATGAAGCCGGATGTCTTAAAACAAAACGATACACTTACAAAACAACTAAAAGAATACGACGCTGCCGCTGATAAAATAAAAAATAGTAAAGAATATAAAAGCACTCCTAACTTTATTTTGGATAGCGATACTCAAGAAACTGCTGTCATAAAATATAGTGACTCACTTCGTGCAGCGTTAAACAATGACGATGATTTTTCTGCTGGTGTGTTTAATGATCTACGAGATGCGCTAGAGGGCGGTGACACAGACCCCTATGCCATGGAGCGAGTTGAATCCCGTATTTATGATTTTTTTGAAACTCAAGGCGGCGAAGGTATTTCGGTAGAGCAGGCAAAAAATTTACGCGATGTTCTAGAAGAAGGGTATCGTGTTATGGATTATCTAGAAACGCCAGACATACGCAACTTCATAACATCTGTGAACAATGAAGTTGAAACGGTAGGTAGCCAATATTTAGATTTGGCAAAACAAAGATTGATCTACGACTCCGATGAATTCTTGGAAGCGGTAACAAACTTAGACAGCGAACTTTTAAAAAAATTATCTGGCAAAAGAAACAGTAAAACTGAGAACAAAGCTCAAGATGCGCTGAAGGCGGCCTTAGGTGAAGACTACATACAAAATAAATTTGGACCTGCCTTTGAAAAGTTAAAAAACGATGTATTAGATATATCGGGTTATTATGCGGATGCCAACAGATCCGCTTTTAGACCCAAAGAGATCGACATAGAAGGGGATTTCGACGATGCTTTAGGTTTGTTGATTAGACATGTCCCCACAGTCTTTGCTAACAAAGAACGTAAGGACTTACTAGCAAAAGCTGCGGCTGTAACAGAAGAAGCTGACAAGATTCTGCCGGACGTTATAAAAGCCAAAGATGAATACTCAGAAAGCATAAAAAGCCAAGCTGACGCTGACGATTTACAGATACTGCAACGGGTCGCTAAAAAAACAATAACAACCAACGGCACAGAGGGTTTTCAGACACCTACGCCATATAGCAATAGAAACAACGCTGATCAAAGATTCTATGAGTTTGCTACTAGATCCGCTATCCAGCAAGCTGAAAAGCTTGGCTTAGACGGAGTCGTGATTGCAGATTCTAGGTATTTAGCTACGGCTCCGGGTAGAGACGAAGACGCAATACCCGGATTTAGTGAAGTGGGCGATGTGTCGGCTGCATTTTCACGCAATTACGGTAGCGCCATAGATAAAGCGCTAAAAGGTTTTTCAGATGCTGGTGGCACAGTCCAACTAAGAAATCATTCTGAAGATCCAAACCCGATTGTCTTTGGCAGCGGAAACAACAGTAAATCAGAGTTTACTGTCCGGGCCATAGATCCAAACGACCCTGATGTAGTCTCACAATTAACTCCGCTAAAAGATAAAGTTGATCAAGCGGATGCACCTGTAAAAGCTTTACGCAAAGAAGTAAAAGATCTAAAGAATCGTCTTGATGAATTAAAAAACGATCCCAATCAATATAGACTAACACCATCTGGAAATCGTAGACGTGTTATCCGCACTGGCACAGACGGCGATATGATTGAGTCGGAAAGTCAGAAAGTTATTGCAGCCTTAAACGCTAAAAAGGCTGAGTTACGGAATACAGAACTACAGTTGGGCATTGAAAAAGGAGTGTTTACAGCAAAAAAACGAGAGTTAGCTGTTGATTACAAAACACCACTCCGCATAGTAAATTTAAGAGACCCTGTAACCAAGGAAACAGCACAACGTCCCATTAGACGTGCGGCGGGTGGTATGATAAGATCTGGCATTGGCTCTATGGCTAGGGAAGTACTGTAATGTCTAGTAAAGTAACATACCGCACGATCAACGGTAAAAAGATGGCTGTTGTTGGTGCGAAGAGAAACAAAGAGGGCCAGTATGTAGGCGGCACAATTATAGGACCCGCTGAAGACTATGAAAAAAAAGGCATGAGTCTGGCTGACCAAATTGGTTTTAACAAACGCAATGGTGGTATGATTAAGGGCTTCAGCCCCATTGCCCGTCCACAAAGATTTAAGGGAACATTTTAATGGCATTACCACCACAAATGGTTGACATGGCTATGGGACCCGGCGGTCCCGGCATGACTGATGAACAAGCCATGACCGAGGTTCAAGTACCGAATACGGACTTACCAGATCTTCCGCCCGGTATTGAGTTAATTGGCGATGAAGAAATGTCTACGGAGATAGAGACGGAAGTCTATGATCACAATGCTAACTTAGCTGAGATCTTGGACGATTCGGACCTTGGTGCTCTGTCCTCGGACCTTAGTTCAAAGATTGACGAAGACAAGTCGTCGCGTGAAGATTGGGAATCAGCTATTGCGAAGGGACTGGGTCTGCTCGGCATTAATTATGAAGAGCGAAACGAGCCGTTTATGGGTGCCAGTGGTGTGACTCATCCGTTGTTGGCGGAAGCTGTAACGCAGTTTCAGGCGCAGGCGTATCGTGAGATGCTGCCACCGGGTGGTCCTGTGAAGACACAGATACTAGGGGCACAGACACGCGAGTTGGAAGATCAGGCACAGCGTGTCAAAGACTACATGAATTATCAGATCACAGAGGTAATGGAAGAGTTTGATCAGGATACAGATCAGATGCTGTTTTACTTACCGATTACTGGTTCGACCTTCAAGAAGGTATACTTTGATGAGACTAAACAACGTGCGGTGTCAAAGTTTGTACCTGCTGAAGATTTAGTTGTTCCGTACGCTGCCTCTGATTTACGCACTGCGGAGCGTTACACACACGTCTTCCGTATGACAGAGAACGATGTACGGAAGCTACAAGTTGCGGGGATATATAGAGATGTTGAGTTGTCTCCAAGCGAAGCTGACGAAAGCGACACAACTGTTCGTGGTAAGGCTGACGAAATTCAGGGTTTGCGCCCGGGATACTCTGATGAATTGGTTACACTATATGAAGTCCATGTTGATCTTGACCTTGACGGGTTTGAAGACATGGGTCAGACAGGTGAGCCAACAGGTATCAAACTTCCGTACATCGTCACTATGGATGCGGATTCGGGAAAAATTCTCTCGGTAGTACGCAACTATCGTGAAGACGATCCGATGCGCCGCAAGCGCGATTACTTTGTACACTACAAGTTTTTGCCGGGTCTGGGCTTTTATGGCTTTGGCCTGTTGCACATGATAGGGGGCTTGAGCCGTGCAGCGACTTCAATACTACGCCAGCTTATCGATGCAGGCACTTTGTCGAATTTACCGGGTGGCTTCAAAGCGCGTGGCGTCCGTATCAGAAACAGCGATGACCCTGTTAATCCGGGTGAGTTCCGCGATCTTGATGTTCCCGGCGGTGATATTCGCAATGCTCTTATGCCACTCCCATACAAGGAGCCTTCTGGTACGTTGGCTCAACTACTCGGGGTGGTTGTTGATTCGGGCAGACGATTTGCACAAGTTGCAGACACAAAGGTCGCAGATGTCAACTCCAATGCTCCCGTGGGAACTACAGTGGCTCTCATCGAACAGGGATCAAAAGTAATATCAAGTATCCACAAGCGTCTGCACTATGCACAAAAGTCAGAGTTCAGGATGCTATCGCAGATTTTTGCTAACAACCCTATGCCGTATCCCTATCCTGTTGGGGGCAACGTGAATCCGCAGATTATGGCACAGGACTTTGACGGGCGTGTGGACATATTGCCAGTCTCTGATCCGTCGATCTTTTCTATGGCGCAGCGTCTGTCACTTGCTCAGACACAACTGCAACTGGCACAGGCAGCACCGCAGATGCATAATCTGTATGAAGCCTATCGTCGGATGTATGATGCGTTGGATGTAAAGAACATTGATAGCATTTTACCACCACCACAACCACCCGCACCTAAAGATCCAGCAACAGAAAACTCTGAGGCTATGAAAGGTAAGCCGCCGCAGGCATTCCCGCAGCAGGATCACCGCGCACATATTCGTGTACACGCGGCGCTGTTGCAGTCACCTGCACTGGCAGCAAACCCGCAGGCTTTCTTGGCGTTGCAATCACACGTGCAAGATCACGTCTCCATGTTTGCGCGTGATATTGTGCAGGAAGTGTTTAAAAAAGGTGTGGAGCAGGCACAGATCGCAGGCGAACCAATTCCGCAGATTGCACCAGAGGCTGTTGAAGCTATGGTTGCACAACAGATTGCGGAGACATTAGAGCAGCTTGCACCTATGTTGATGCCTGCACAGCAGGGAGATCCACTGGTAGCCATCCGTCAGCAAGAATTAACAAACGACCAGATGGAAATACAGCGCAAGATGCAGAACGATGCGATGGACTATCAAATAGATCAGGCAAAGATTACGCAGGCTATGCAGCTAGCAAATCAACGTATGTCTGTGCAGCGTGACATTGCTGATCAAAGAAACGATGTCAACGTATACCGTATTAACACGCAGGCTGACTTATCAAGGAACCGCAGACAGTGATTAGATGGTTGAAGAATTTATGGTTATGTAGATTTGGCGATGTGTCCGAGCATCGGCAGCATACAACTAAATACGAAGATTTGTGTATGTAATGTTTAAGGTTCTAGTCATTGCTTGCAGTGTGGCGATGCCCGAAAACTGTTATCAGTACCACGACACAAGAGGACCTTATGAAACGCAGGAAAGATGTGCTAGCCGCGCTTATGACATGGGTAATGATATTGCTCAATATAACAAGGGCAAGGTTATGCCAAGATCGTACAGGTGTATACCGTTGAAAGGGTCAAGACTATGATTCAAGCGTTGATTGGTCCGGTCACAGGGCTGCTAGATAAGTTTATCGAAGACAAAGACCAAAAGAACAAGCTGGCTCACGAAATTGCTACAATGGCTGAAAAGCAAATGCATGAAGCCAACATGGGTCAAATAGAAATAAATAAGGCAGAGGCCCAGCACAGAAGTATATTTGTGGCGGGTTGGAGACCCTTTCTGGGCTGGGGCCTAGCGACGGCCATGATATGGCACTTCGTTCTTGCGCCTGTGACTATGTTCGGTTTTGCATACGCTGGTATGGAAGCACCGGAGCTACCGACTTTTGACATGGATAGCTTAATGACTGTGCTTCTTGGTATGCTCGGACTTGGCGGTCTTAGGACTGTAGAAAAGGTCAAAGGTTTAACAAAGTGATTACGGTAGAACAGTTTCTACGTTGGAAAGTTTTACCTAGATTTATGATGTTGGTTAGTACTGCAATGTCGTGGCGCTGTGCTGAATGGTTTATGGCTTTGGAAGATCCGACGGCGGCACAGTCTGCTTTTGTAAGTGTGGTTATGGGAGTAATGACTGGTGTCTTCGGAATCTGGATGGGACACGAACACAGAGACCACAAAACAGAGTAGTCCCTGTGTTGGTATTTGTGTACTTGACGAAGATCATATAAGATGTATTGGCTGTGACAGAACAATAGAAGAGATAATTAGGTCAGGAGCGTGTTATGGTAAGGCCAAGAGTAAGTCAGTTCGCTAACGATTTAAAAATTAGCAGGCCAAAAGCAAACAAGCTGATGAAGAAGGCCCGTGCTCGTAAAGACGGCGGGTCCGAAGTATTAGACAGTTATTCTCCAGAGCTACGTCGGAAGATGCAGCGCTATGAGGATGCAGAGCGTATATTCACCGAAGACACAAGGATTGGAACCATGTCTGAAGACAAGAAGAAAAAGATGAAGCTGCCTAAGTCCAAGAAAAAAATGTTGGACAAGATGCAGAGCGATGTGACCAAAAACCCCGGCACACTTTACGATGCTATGGAGCAAGCTGATCTTGAGTTTGACGGTGTCGAGGAAAGATCACGCGGTGGCGGCATAGCTATCCAAGGTACGAAGTTCGTTGGAGTTAGATAATGGCTGATGCCGGTTCAGGACCAGATTCTGATAAGCAAAAAGGTGACTTCGGTCCGTCGGGTCCCAGTAAAGTTGGGCCAAACAGTGGATCTGACGCTACAAAAGAACTTGCTAGGAACGAGGCGGAGAGAAACAGAGAGTCGGCAGCGCAAGCTGCGATGAATGCTAATAAGTTTAGCCCCGGTTTGGCTAGCGCTATGTATGGCACTAAGTACGGCTCTACTATAGCGGGTGCTCCGTCTTTTAAACAGTTCGCCGAAAATCAAGGTATTACAGCAGATAATGGATTCGGCAAACAGGGTGCCTTTAGCAAGTTTTTGGGGCTAGACCCTAAAAATCTTAAATACAAAAATATAAACAACGCTGCGGTTGCGTATAATAATTACTCAAAATTTATTAATCCAACCAATGACCCTAATCTTCCGGGCTACAACAATCAGTTTGCAACCGCTCAACCGGGTGAATTAAGGAAGGGCTTACAAACATTATTTTCAACGCCGGAAACTTACTATGGCCCGGTACAATCAAATTTTGAACAACTAGGGTTGGCAGGCGCTGGTGCTCTTGGTGTGGCTAGCCTTGGTCTTCCGGGTGTGGGTCTTCTAGCACCAAGAGAATACGGTATTGCAGGGACACCTTTTACACCGGGTTTCCAGAATGTAGATGAAAGCCCATACTCTACTGCCTTACGCGCTGTTCTTGGTATAGGCACCGGAGAGGTTTCTAGAGCTACATCCGCTACAAAGACGGGTATAGAAAGTTTAGCAGATAGACTTAGATCAGCACTTAGCCCCGATACAGCAGCTTCTCCAGCACAGTCTGTTACCCAGCAAAGTCCTGTACAGGGGTTTGAAGACGCTAAATCACAGTTCAGCACTGGTGTATTAAAACCAGATGTAAACTTAAACGTGAAACCAAGTAAGGGTTTGCAAGGGTTTTTCGATGATCCTACCCCAGACAATCCAGTCCCCGGTGTTAAAGTAGACCCGTTAGCAGATGGCATGAGTAGGTTGACTTTACCAGACGGTAGAACAACAACGAGGAACGCTGACGGAACAATAAACTCGTTTGGATTGTAATAATGGACGTACTTGATTTTTTGAAAAAGTACCAAAAGCTCTTGAATACTAGAATAGAAGAGCTTAGTGTATCGGTGACTAGCGGCAGTGCTTCTAGTTATGAAGACTACAAAGCAAGAGTTGGCGAAATACAGGGTGTTGCCTTTGCTCTTGATGAACTTAGATCCCTGCTACAAAAGGTTGACTATGACAAAGACTTTGATAGTACCTGACTACATCCTTGAGCAGCAACGTGCAAAAAAACAAGCCGAAGAAGTTGCAAAATCAAAATCAATAAAAGAACGAGTACCGCAGCCAACAGGTTGGCGTATCCTTGTTATGCCCTATATAGGCAAAGAAAAAACAGACGGCGGCGTGTATATACCGGATGCTGCTCGTGAGAAAGAAGCCCGTGCGACAACTGTAGCTTATGTCGTAAAGGTTGGTCCGTTAGCCTATCAAGATCCTAACAAGTTCGGCGACAATTGTGAGCCGTGGTGCAAGGAAGGTGATTGGGTGTGTATAGGACGCTATGCCGGATCTCGCTTTAATATCGAAGGCGGCGAGGTTCGTATTATCAACGATGACGAAGTCATTGCAACCATCATCGATCCCGATGATATAAAGACATACGGAGTATAGTATGCCTGATGTAGCAGAGAAGCAAGAAGAACTAGAATTACAAGAAGTAGAGGTGGTTGAGGCGGAAGCTGAACCCGAAGCAGACGAGCAAAAGGCGGAAGCCGAGCCACAAGAAGAGGCAGAAGCTGAAGCACCTAAAAATGATAATGAAGATGAGTTAGCTCAATATTCTGAGTCAGTACAACGTCGTATCAGAAATCTTACAGGTAAGTATCGTGAAGAAGAGCGGCAGCGTCAGGCAGCGGTAGAGTATGCAGAAGCCGTTAAGAAACAGAACGAAGAGCTAAAGTCAAAGCTGGATAACCTAGATAAGTCTTATCAAGGTGAGTTTGGTAGTCGTGTTGAGTCGCAGATTGAATCAGCCAAGCAGGCATATCAAAAAGCATATGACGACGGCGATGCCGAAGCCATGTTTGAGGCACAAAAGAATTTAAGCAGACTAGCTCTTGATCAAGCAAAACTAGAAGAGTCAAAGTCTAGACAAGAAACAAAAGAAGCTGCACCAGCACCCGCTCCACAGCCGCAACAACAAGCTCCGCAACAGACGGCTCCTGATCCCAAAGCAGAGGCTTGGGCAACTAAAAACGAGTGGTTTGGGTCTGATCAACCAATGACATATGCTGCTTTTGGCTTACATAGGCAATTAATTGAAGATGAAGGATTTGACCCATCGTCCAATGAGTACTATAATGAGCTTGATCGTAGAATACGTTCCGAGTTTCCGCACAAGTTTAAGGAACAGGTTCGTGATACAGGACCCAGAGTCGCTTCTGCTGAGTCCACGGCTTCTAAGTCGTCATCACCAAAGAAGCGCAGAACAGTCAAATTGACTCCGTCGCAAATTGCAATTGCGAAACGTCTGAATGTTCCGCTTGAAGAATATGCAAAGTATGTAAAGGACTAGATTATGACTGATAGGACTACACGCGAATCAAAATCACGCGCAAAAACTACACGGCGCAAGCCGTGGACACCACCATCAAAGTTGGCAGCGCCCGAAGCTCCAGCAGGTTACCAGCATCGTTGGATCCGCACATCAATTCGTGGAGAAGATGATCGCACAAACGTAGCAGCAAAACTTCGGGAAGGTTGGGAGCCAGTACGGGCTGACGAATACCCGGATCTGGAAGATCAATTTCCAACTATCGATGAGGGTAAATACAGTGGAGTTATTGGTGTAGGCGGGTTAATGCTTGCACGGATTCCAGAAGAAACGGTTGAAGAGAGAACTGAATATTACCGGGAGCAGACCCGCAATCAAATGAAGGCCGTTGACGATAACCTGATGAGGGAACAACATCCCTCAATGCCTATACATAATGATAGGCAAAGTCGTGTATCATTCGGGGGCAAAGAGTAGTCCCCATAACTGTTAAGGAGTAAGCAATGGCAAACGTAAACGTTGCCTTCGGCCTCAAGCCGATTAATACCGCAGGTAGCACTCCGTCTACCCAAGGTACAAATGCATACTTCATTGGCAGCAGCGCAAGCGCGATTTTTCAGGGATCAATGGTAAAGGCTGATAACGGTGGAAGCGTCGTTATTTGTTCTGCTACCGGAGATACTGAAGCTCCCGTTGGTGTTTTTGCTGGCTGTGAATATGTAGATGCCACTACCGGAAAGAAGAAGTTTTCTAACTTCTGGCCCGGTTCGGGTAGCGCTAATACAGATTTTGACATCATTGGGTTCGTCCATGACAATCCAATGCAGCGGTTCATTATTTGTAGCGACGCTACGTTAACTAATGAAGCAACTGCTCGGGCTGCTATTTTTGAGAACTCTCAATTTAATAGTGGCGCAGGTGGTAGCACAACCACAGGTATTTCTAATGCACAACTTGATGTTGCGACTCTAGATTCATCTAATGCCTCTCTTCCTTTGAAGATCGTGGGCATTCAAGATGATGTAGAAAACGCAGATTACGCTGCTGCTGGTATTCCCGTGATTGTGATGCTTAATAACCACGCACTGCTTCAGGCTGATTCTGAAGCTGCGATATCATAAGGGAGTGTAGATAATGGCTATTTCTAGAGCACAACTCGCCAAAGAATTAGAGCCGGGTCTAAACGCTCTCTTTGGTATGGAATATGGACGTTACGAAGGTCAGCATGCTGAGATCTTTGACACCGAGACATCGGATCGGGCGTTTGAAGAAGAGGTAATGCTGTCTGGCTTCGGCGCGGCTCCAGTGAAAGGTGAAGGTTCAGGTGTATCTTTCGACGATGCACAGGAAGCATACACTGCTCGTTACAACCACGAGACAGTGGCTATGGCCTTTTCAATTACTGAAGAAGCTGTTGAAGACAATCTTTATGATCGTCTAGCATCTCGCTATACTCGTGCACTCGCACGTTCTATGGCACACACAAAGCAGGTTAAAGCTGCATCAATCCTGAACAATGCATTCACGGCTGGCGCATTCGCTGGTGGTGACGGTGTTGCTCTTTGTGATGCATCACACCCGCTGACATCAGGTGGCACATTCAACAACGAGCCATCCACTGCTGCTGACTTGAACGAGACTTCTTTGGAAGACTCTTTGATCAGCATTGCTGGTTTCGTTGATGAGCGTGGCCTTATCATCGCGCTTCGCGGTGTGAAGCTGATCATTCCACGTCAACTGCAATTTATTGCAGAGCGTTTGCTTGTATCAAACCTACGGGTAGGTACAGCCGACAACGATGTGAATGCGCTCAAGTCAATGGGCATGTTACCTGAAGGTTATGTAGTCAACGACTACTTGACCGACACAGATGCATTCTTCATCAAGACCGATGCACCTAACGGACTCAAGCACTTTGAACGTGCTGCTCTTACAACTGCAATGGATCCAGATTTCGACACTGGTAACATGCGTTATAAGGCTCGTGAGCGTTATAGCTTCGGCTTCTCAGACCCACGTTGTATCTTCGGTTCACCCGGAGCCTAAGATTGGGCATAATAAAAATCAAAGGGCGGCTATTCAGTCGCCCTTTTTTTATGTATAATACAGCATTCCTGACAGTCGCATGGGGCGGCTGACACTAGCCAAGACAGGAGATCTAAATGGCTAATACTACTTTCAGCGGTCCCGTCCGTTCCGAAAACGGTTTTAAAAACATTATCAAGAACAGCACCACAGGTGCTTTGACTAACGAGATGGCTCTGTCAACCTACACAGCAACAATTGATATTGCTGCTTCAGGTACGGCTCATAAAGAAGCATCCATCGCTATACCTTCAAACTTTATACCTATGGGCGTAGCGGTTACGGTTGTAACGGCTGCTGCTAATAACGTGAATCTTGTTGATATTGGCACAGACGCAGACCCAGATGGTTTTGTTGACGGACTTCCTACAACAGCGATCAATGCAGCAGGTTTTAAAGGTTTCTTTGGTTGTAATGGTGTGTTGGGTATGTCTGGATTTGCTGCTGGTCAAGTAGCCACGGAAACCGCCGATGAGGTTGAAGTAACTATTTCAGGCACAGCAGGTGCTGGTGGTCAGTTGTCATTGAAATTCTTTGGTATTTCATCTGATTCACCAACAGCATAATAGGAGTCTGACATGGCTGCTTCTATTACGGCAAAAACAGTTACAGCTACTGGCACATTGTTGGGCGGAAGAACTCGACTAAAAGCTTTCTATGTAAAGACGGCTGGAAGTGGGTCACCTGCGGTGGTGTTTAAAAACGGCAGTGGTGGGGCAACACAGTTGTCAATGGTGTTTCATACATCTGATGATAACCAAATTACCATACCTGATCACGGCATGGTCTTTGATGATGAGTGTCATGTAACGCTTACAAATGTTGACTCGCTTACAGGGTTCTTTGGCTAATGGCTAGAAGGCCATCTAAGATGCCAAAGCGTAACAAAAAGAATTTCCGCCCCACAAAGTCTGGGGCGGGAATGACTGAGGCAGGGGTAAAAGCATATAGACGTGCAAATCCCGGGTCTAAGTTGAAAACGGCTGTTACGGGTAAAGTAAAACCCGGCAGTAAAAGTGCAAAAAGACGTAAGTCGTTTTGTGCTAGAAGTGCTGGGCAGATGAAAAAGTTCCCAAAAGCTGCAAAAAATCCTAATAGCAGGCTTAGACAAGCAAGACGGAGATGGAAATGTTAAACATCAACAGTCTTATTGGTGGCGCAGCATTAGCTTTCTTGGGTTGGATAGCTTTGACTGTTGTTGAGCTAAAAACGGAAACAGCGGTTATTGCTGTTAAGGTAGAAGAAAACCACAAGATACTGTCTGTGTTGTGGGGAGATTTTATGGAGAAAAGGAATGGCAATCTCGCGTGGGTCAATCGCAAACCAAATATCCAAACCACCGCAGAAACGCAAGTTCGCTAGGAAGAGGCCGACCAACAACCCCAACATAGCTAGAGGATGCGGGATCGTTCAAAGTAACAATAGAAAAGTAACTAAACGCCCAAGAAGGAAACAAAGGAATGCCTAAAGATGCATGCTATCACAAGGTTAAACGACGCTATAAAGTTTTCCCGTCGGCGTACGCAAGCGGTGCAATTGCAAAGTGTAGAAAAGTCGGAGCCGCAAACTACGGCACAGGCGGAAAAAATAAAAAAGCCAAAGGCGGAACATATAAATACAAAACTACGACAATATATTGACAGTGGCTGTATAAGGTTAAAGCCACGATAGGGAGAAAAAAATGGTTGTGGCAGAGGTGCTGACGGGGATCGCTTTAGTCCAGCAGTCTGTTAAGTTCATAAAGGAGAATGTAAATACAGCCAAGGACCTAGGTGCAATAGCAGGTCAGATAGACAATCTATTGACAGGTGAAAAGCAGGTACAGGAGCAACGTACAAAAAAATCTGGAGTTAGTCTTGGGGATCAGTTTGGTATAAAGACTGTTGCTCAAGAAATAATAGACGCTAGACTAGCTCAAGAAAAAGTTCAGGAGATGCGTACACTTGTTGATTTACGATTTGGTCCGGGCACTTGGCAAAGTATTGTAGATGAAAGAGCAAGACGTATACAACAGGCAAAGGAACAGGCTGCTGTTGAACGCCGTAAAAAGCTGCAAGAGGCAAAAGAATTTGAAGAAGTCATGCAGCAAGTTGTTTTGATCGGTGCTGTTATACTTGTGACTTTTGGCTTGTTTGTTTTGTTATTTACGGTGATTTTGTAAGTTTGGAAAAAGCATGGCGGTAAGGAAAACAAAGAGTGGCTTGGCGCTTAAAAGATGGTTCAAGGAAAAGTGGACGGACCAGAGAACGGGTAAACCGTGTGGGCGTCGCAAGGGTGAAAAACGGGGTACTCCATATTGCCGCCCCTCCAAACGCATTAGTTCTAAAACTCCCAAAACAGGGAGCGAAATGACAGCCGCTGAAAAACGTAGTAGAATATCGCAGAAGAAACGTTTAGGTCAGCCAGCGGGTAAGCCAAGACGTGTTAAAGCAGTAAGAAGGAAGAAAAAATGAGCCGCAAAGATGTTACCGGGGACGGTGTTTACACACAAAAAGATTTGCTTGTAGAGCGTGGTATTTTGAAAAAAAAGGGCGACAAGATTGTAAAAGCAAAGAAAGGTAAGTTTATGTGTGCTCCTCGCAAGTTAGAGGCTGGCGCAATGAATATGCCAACAAGAGGAAAATAAGTTGCGTAAACTCATAGAGGAGTGGGTTTACAACGATTTAAGTGTGGTAGACTCGGACTTAGGGTACGCGCCTTGTCCTTTTGCAAAGAAAGCTTTGAGGGATGACAGGCTAAGAGTTGTTGAGTGTATTAGCAGGCAGGATTTATGGGAGACTGTGGCGGTACAGTGTAAGAATTTTAGTAACAAACATTCTGTTATAATCTGTTTGGAAGAGGAACCCAGTCAAACATACGAAGAAGTAGAAGCTGCTTGTATAGCTATGAATGAATGGTTTGCCTGTAATAAACTAGACTTGTGGCTCTTATCCTTTCAGACTGACTTTACTATGGTGTTTATACAAAGATTGTCAGAACTTGATGATGCTAGTAAGATACTTGAGAAGACTGGGTATTATGAAAACTATAGTAAAGAAGACTATGTGAATTTAATTTTAGACCGTAGGTATAGGAGATTTCAAAATGGCTGATACAAAAAAACAAATGGCTGCACTTAAAGAGTTAGCAGAAAAGATGGGTTTTGGTTTAACTAAAAAAACCACAACTAAAAAAATGGGTGGCGGTGCAATGAAAGCTCCAAAACGTATGCGTGGCGGTGGAGCCAACAAAGTCATTGCTAAAAAGATGATGGGTGGCGGTGCAATGAAAAGACCCGTCATGGCTAAAAAAGGTAAGGCAGTGAAGAAATAAATGGCAACTTCAGGATCTACAGACTTTGATCTCGACGTAGCTGAGATTATCGAAGAAGCGTATGAGCGATGTGGCCTTGAGGTTCGCACCGCTTACGACGCTAAATCAGCGCGTAGATCAATGAACTTGATGTTTGCTGACTGGGCTAACCGTGGTTTAAACTTGTGGACTGTCAAGCAATCTACTCAAGCTTTGACACAAGGCACTGCAACATACACATTAAACTCTAATTTTACAGATTTACTTGAAGTTGTTCTGCGTCGTAGCGACGTGGATACTGAACTGACTCGTATGTCTAGATCAGAGTACTTATCCTTACCTAATAAAACAACACAGGGCCGTCCTAGTCAGTACTACTATGATCGTCAAATAGCTCCTCAGATTACACTGTGGGCAACACCAGAAAACTCTACCGATACTTTAGTGTATTATTATGTAAAGCGTATTGAAGATGTTGATACACTGGTAAATACAGGAGATGCACCTTTCAGGTTTTTACCTTGTATGGTAGCTGGTTTAGCCTATTACCTGTCTGTAAAGAAAGCGCCAGATCGTGTGCAATTGTTGAAGTCTATTTATGAAGAAGAGTTTCAACGTGCAGCGGCAGAAGACGAAGATCGTGTGCCACTCAAGATTCAACCTAGTATGCAGTATCTGAGGGTTAACTAATGGCACGATATGCTTCAGGTAAAAAAGCTTGGGGCTACTCGGACAGATCGGGTTTTAGATACCGTTTGTCCGAAATGATTACTGAGTGGAACGGTTTAAAAGTAGGACCTGATGAATATGAAATAAAGCATCCTCAGTTGGAACCTATTCGCCCGGGTTCTGACCCGCAAGCTTTATATCAGCCAAGACCAGATCAACGGACTGAGACAGAAGGTCAAAAACTTTTAATAAGTAATCCTTTTCAATCTGGCTCCTCTGGATCCGCAACAATTACTGTATTTGAACCCTCTCATAACCGCAGCACATCAGATGTTGTTATACTTCGTAAAACAAATGCATTTGATGGGTTTTCAACCACTGCTCTTCAAAAGTCGGTAGGATATCAAATTACTGTTGTAGATAGTGATTCTTACACTATTACTATCACTGGGGACACAGCGTCGGTAGGAAACACGAGAGGTGGTGGCACCAATGCAACAGTTGCTCCGGGTGTAGCAACTTCAACCACATCGACCTTTGATGCAACAAATGTTACACTCGACTCAACAAGTAAGACTTTCGACGAGGGTTAAATGGCAAAGCAGGCAGTAGGAATTGGAACAACCGCGAACGACGGCACTGGAGATAGTCTTCGTGCTGGTGCGGACAAAATAAACGACAACTTTAACGAAATTTATGCAGCGTTAGGAAATAGTTCTGATGTCTTAACTGATATCATAGATGCAAATGGTCTTTTGGATGTTAGTTCCGGTGCTAATAAAATTGTATTCTATTATGCCGCTCTTAGTGATTTACCAAGTGCATCCACATATCATGGGGCTGTAGCGCATGTTCATGCAACGGGCGGTCTTTATTTTGCTCATGGGGGTAACTGGATTAAATTAAATGATGAAACCTCTGGTCCAGTGACCAAGTATACAACTACAGCGGCTACCGGATCTGCTTATCAGTTTTCTGGACCGGGGGCTACTGCTGGAAACAACCCCAATTTTAGCTTTTACAAAGGTCACACTTACCTGATAGATAACTCTTCATATGTTAGCGGTCACCCGCTACAGATAAGAACTTCTTCTGGCGGCTCGGCTTTTACAACAGGTGTTACAGATAATTTCAATAGCACTCAGGGGTTAACTCAATTTATTGTTCCGCATGAGCCTAGTGATACGTCTTTGGTATATCAATGCACCACTCATAGCGGCATGGTTGGAAACATAACAATAGTATAGTGAACATAAAATGTCTTTTACATATGCAGAGCTAAAAACAGCTATTCAGGATTTTGCGGAAAACACGGAAACAACTTTCGTGACAAACCTGCCTGTGTTCATACGCAGTGCAGAAGATCGAGTGTTCACACTTGTTGATCTGGAATTATTTCGCAAAAACGCAAACGCAAACTTAACAATTGGCAGCGAGTATTTGTCAGTGCCTAGTGATTACCTTGCCTCTTTTTCTTTACAGATAACAACCACAGGCAGTAAATCGTTTTTAGATTTCAAAGATGTTAACTTTGTTCAACAGTATGCGATAGATAAAAATGCTAACGGAACTCCAAAATACTACGGTATTTTCGATGTAAACAACTTCATAGTTAGCCCTACACCAGATGTAGCTTACACAACAGAACTGCATTACTACTATCGTCCAACAAGTTTGACGGCAGGCGTGGACAGCGGTACAACTTGGTTAAGTACTAACGCTCCAAATGTCCTTCTTTACGGTTCATTGGTCGAGGCGTATACTTACATGAAGGGCGAAGGAGATATGATGCAACTGTATGAACAACGGTTTGCACAGGAAATACAGCGTCTAAAAGATTTGGCAGAAGCTAGAGAGAATAGTGATGCCTACAGGAGAGGTCTACCTGATAGGCCACGCACTTAATAGGAGTAAAAGAAGATGGCAACATCAAACGCAGCAACCACCTATTTGGAGAACAAGCTTCTTAGCTTTCTCTTCAAAAACAATGCCGGAAGTCTTTCGACTCCCGGTGATAGCATTTATGTTGGATTAGCAACGGCGGTAAGTGATGCAGAGGCTGGTTCCTTAACAGAAGCTACCTTTGGAAATTACGCTAGACAGCAAGTTACGGCATCAAACTGGACTTTGACTTCAGCTTCTGATGACACACAAACTGTTAAGAATTCAGGAAACATAGAGTTTCCTGCATCTACAGGCACGTCAAACACTATCACGCATGCCTTTCTTGTGGACGCAGCTAGTTCCGGTAACATACTATTTATCGGGGCCTTAGACGCTAGTAAAACGATAGCCACTGGTGACATCTTTCGGATAAACACAAACAACCTGACTATTGAGCTAAAGTAATGGCACTAGTGCTCAAAGATCGTGTTAAAGAAACAACAACCACAACAGGCACTGGCACATATACTTTAGCTGGTGCAGTCACTGGTTTTGAAACTTTTGGTCAGATAGGCAATAGTAATACTACATATTACACATGCACCGACGGCACGGACTTTGAGACAGGCATTGGAACTTACACAGCCTCTGGCACCACATTAGCTCGTACAACAATCTTGCAGTCCACTAATTCAGATGCTGCGGTGAATTGGACTTCAGGAACTCGTACAGTCTTTTGTACTTTACCAGCAGAAAAAATGGTTTTCTTAGATGCTAGCGGAAGCATACAAGGTTTTACAGAACAGGATCCAAACGCCTTGGCGTTTGCAATTGCATTAGGATGACAACATGGCAAACGCTTTTAAAACATTTACAGACACAGCGGTAGGCACGGCAAACGCAGACGTTTATACTTGTCCGTCAGCTACAGAAACAACCATTATTGGTCTGAATATCGCAAATATTCTTACCGCTACCATTACAGTCAACGTACAGCTAATTAACAACGACGGTGATAATGTGCACATTGTAAAATCTGCCGTTGTTCCTGTTGGCTCGTCTTTAGTTGCAGTGGGCGGAGACCAAAAAATTGTTATGAACGCAAGTGATATTCTACGAATCACTGCAAGTCAGGCTTCAGCCGCAGATGTAACGGTGTCGGTACTGGAGATCACCTAATGTCATATCTAGGCGGCAATCCAGCAAAATCCATAGCAACCCCGACCAGTCAATCTTTTGACGGCGACGGTTCTACAACCGCGTTTACACTAAATCGTGCTGTAAATTTATCAGAAGAGCTAGAAGTATTTGTAAGCAACGTCCAACAAAAACCGGGTTCCGGCAACGCATACACAGCTACCGGAACAACTCTAACCTTTAGTTCGGCTCCGGGTTCTGGAACAGGCAATGTGTATGTCGTGTACCGTGGATTTTCTGAACGTGCTATTCGTTTTGAAGCCAACGATACAGCAGCTACTGTCTCTGGTGCATTATTTACGTCAGGTTCCAACAAAACTAAAACAGACGTGTTTCAAACTAATGACCAGACCATATCAAGTAATGTCACGATTGCTGCTACAGAAAATGCTTCTGCGACAGGGCCAATAACAATAGCAAACGGTGTAACAGTCACAGTAGCTACGGGTGGAACATTGGTGATACTATGAGTACGTTAAAAGCAGATACTATACAAAGCACGAGTGGCGGTGCGGCTACGCTGACTAAGCAGCATGCAGCGAAACAATGGTTAAATGCTACTATAAGTAGCAACACTCATACCATACAAGGAAGTTTTAATACGTCTTCATTAACGGATGATGGTGCCGGAAGGACAGATTCAGTACTCACAAATAATATGGGTTCTGTGAGATACTCAATCACTTCTAGTTGTTCTTTGAATGGTAGTTATTTGTTTTCACACCTAGGAAATAATTCTTTACAGACTACAGCTCATTATAGAATAAACACAGCAAACGCATTGGCGGAACATGACACCGGTGATGCTCAACTTGACTATGATAACTTGAATAATACAATTCACGGAGACTTAGCATGAGTGCAATATTGCAAGCATCCGGCAATCAATTGCTTCAACCAAACCTTTCAATTTTTCATGCAGTCGCAGTTGGAGGTTCTGGTGGCGGTGGAATAGATTTAACATTGGGAACCTCTTCAGCAGAAGTAACTTTTTTTACTCAGGTACAGATAAACAGAGGAAGTGATTATGATGGTTCATCTTGTAGATATACTGCACCAGTAGCTGGTATATATGAATTTGAAATGTATTTTATAAGTGGAAGTGCAAATGACGTGTTTAGATTTGATTTTGCAAAAAACGGGTCACTATTAAACTTTCAACCACAATTAAGACTCGATACATCTGACTCTACTAATAATGACTTTGAAATTGGTAGCACAGGGATGTTCATAGAACTTGCTGCAAATGATTATATCTCAGTTTTTGGTAAATCAGATGCTGGAAGTGATGCATTTGTGGGTCCACAAGGAACATACTCTTATTTTAGAGGAAGGTTTGTCGCATAATGGCTGGTAAAATTGTAGCAGACCAGATTGAACACAGCACCGCTGGGTCACTTGATACGCAGTATGTGGTGAATGGTAGTGCGAAGGTACACGCACACTACAATCAAGACACTACGACAGTTAACACAAGTTTTAATGTTGCCAGCATTGCAGATAATGCGACTGGTGATTCGCAGTGTAATTATACAGCATCTCTTGATGCGGTTAATTATTGTCTGCAAGTAAGCGGTAAAACAGATGACAATAATACAGACAGCACTGGTAACAGATTATGGGTACTCCCTTATGAAAGCACTGCCAGTAACGGTTCTGCTTTTTGCACAGACACTGGCGGCACTGAGCGTGACCCCAAGATTTTGTGCTACACAACTTTTGGAGACCTTGCATAATGAACACACCAGAATTTCAAGGCACCCACCTGTTTGACCGCCTATGCTGGGCAAAGGAAAACCTAGACGGTGTACAGTCAGACTACCGTGTTGTCTATGAGAACAGCGTTGACGAGTGCGCCAAGATACTGGTGGCTGACCCTAACTGGATGGCGTGTGCATTGCAGGGCGGTATCCTGCCGCCTGTGTGGGTGTACTGGGAACTGGCAAAGGATGAGGCGCAGCCGGACTTCAAGAAGCATACACGGGGTTATCTGCTGCACCAGACAGAGCCAATTGGTCCTCTAACGGAAGAGCAAGCAATCGAATACCTAATCCAGAAGGATGTACCACAGCACGTCTGGCAGAATTGGGATAGCGGCAATAAGCCGAAGATGGTAATATGCAAAAAGCAACAATTACCGAGCACTAGAGAATGGCGCAATTCGTGGCGCATATCTGATGAACTAGCCGCATAGGAGTATCTAATGGCTGTAACAACTTATATTGTGGACAAAGACGGTAATCAGGTCGATGCGTCAACTGCAACCGTCCCATCAACTCGTGATTTTCGTGGAGCGTGGACACTGTCTGGCAGCGTGATTAGCGAAGACTTGACCAAGGCAAAAGAAATATTTGCTGACAAGGTACGCGAGACGCGGACACCTTTGCTTGCCGCACTGGACACTGACTACATGAAGGCACTGGAAGCAAGCTCTGACACAACTCAGATCGTTGCTGACAAGCAGGCTCTTCGTGATGCACCTACCGCTGGTGATGATGCAGACAGCATCATTGCTCTTAAAGCCGCATGGCCTTCATGCTGTGGGGACAACCCTTACGCATAGGGGGACACAATGGCCCTTAGTAAAGCCGAAGCAAATATGGTGGACAACCGTCAGGAGACAACTGACATCAATGTCGTGCGCCGTAATGGTCAGACAATCTCGACTGACTTTACCATTGATGCTGATCAAAATGGCATGAGCGCGGGTCCGATTACCCAGAACGCAACCGTCACTGTTAACGGTTATTGGAGTATCGTATGACCAGTGTATTGAATGTAGATACTATTGCAGATAAGGCTGGCACTGGTCCTGTTGGGTTGACTAAGCAAGCGGCAGTAAAAGTTTTTGCACACTCAAACAACATTACACCTGCTTTAGAAAACACATTAAACACCGCATCATTGACAGATGGTGGTACTGGAAAATTTACTTATAATTTTACCAATAATATGAGTGATGCTACTTATGCAACTTGCGAACAAAGCGGTGAAGAAAGTGGCGCATCAGGAGATGCTAGTATTAGAACTACAAGCGCAAGTCATAGGACAACAAGTTTGTTTAGAACGTCAAATAGAAATTCTAGCAACTCGCTAACTGATGCTGGACAATCAAATATTTGTGTATTTGGAGACCTCGCATAATGGCTAGTATCCTGAAGGTAGATGAACTGCAAGGTATCGCAACGACTGGTGACATTACAGTTACTAGCGAGGGCGGCGCGGCTACGCAGTCACTTCAGCAGGGGTTGGCGAAGGCGTGGTTTCAAGCGCAGATGTATACCAGTAATACGATAAATGACAGTCTCAACGGTTCATCACTTACAGATAATGCGGCAGGTGACTTCACTCTAACAGTTACTAATGCCTTTGGAAATGATAAGTTTTGCATAACTGGAAGCACATCTCAAAGTCACGTTCTGCAAGACAGAAATACCCGTGATGGGGCATATAACAATTACAGAACTACCTCAACACAAAGATGTTCTTCTATGTCTGGTGGTGGCACTAGACAAGATTGTAATCATAACTGTGTTTCGTTCCACGGAGACCTAGCATAATGGCAAGCGAACTGAGAGTCACCACCATTGCCAATAATGCAGGCACCGAGTCTGTCGATACTACCTATGTGATTAATGGTAGTGCGAAGCATTTTGTTCACTTTAATGGAACGGGAACAATATCTATTTATACTGGCGCACTTAACACATCCTCTATTTCTGACACTGGAACAGGCAACACCACAGTCACACTGACCTCAAGCCTTTCTTCTGCTGATGGCAATGCAATTGTAGCAGGAACTGACGGAAACCAAGTGAAAGTAAGAACGTCTGTAAACACAACTTCCACTTACGATATATTAACTCAAAACAGTTCTGGATCAGCAGAAGATAGAGATGATAACTCTGGAGTTAGACACGGAGACCTCGCATAATGGCATACATAGGTATTGATCCAAATGTAGGTGACATCACGTTCCAGCGCTTTACTGGCGACGGGTCTACTACGGCGTTTACTTTGGCTCAGTCTGTAGCAAGCGGCGAAGCTATACTCGTGACGGTGGGTAATGTAATTCAGGAACCGGGAGTTACAGCTTCATACATAGCTCAAGGAACTACTCTTACATTTTCCGAAGCCCCTGCAAATGGCGACGATATTGTTGTTCGATTCTTTGGTCGTGCAGTTGATCAGCCTTTATCCTTTGCAATGCAGATTTTCAAATATGTTGCAACATCAAATCAAACAGCGTTTACCGGAGCCGATAGCACAGGAGCCGTTTTAGCGTTTGGTAGTGATGTAGATATATATCTGAACGGAGTGCATCTTGATACTACAGACTTTACATTAAGTGGCGGTGACACAATCACTTTAGCCTCTGGAGCTACCGCGAATGACGAGCTTGTTGTTCGTTCGTTCCGTGCGTTTGCTGCAACGGACACGGTTAGTAAAGCATCCGGCGGTGCTTTCACGGGTGCTGTTACAGCCACTGGTGGTTTGAATGTGAGCACGGTCAAAGATGCTTCTGCCACGACTACAGCTATGACAATTGATAGTAATGGTCGGATCCTTACACCAGCAAGACCAGCGTTTTTAGCTACGATCACAACTACACACACTATAGACGCATCATCGTTTGCAACAGTTAATTATAACACCAATGGCACTGAACAATTTGATATAGGTAATTGTTTTGATAAAAGCAATAATAAATTTATTGCACCTGTAGCGGGTATTTATCAATTCAATATTTCTCTTCGAGTTAATAGTGGTACATCAAACGACTACATCAATATGGGTTTGAGAACGCCCTCTTACTCAGGCAATGGGCAAGGAACTAGTCAATCTGATATAGTATATCGTTCAGCATATGTTTTAATTGGTCAACCTTCTACTGATTATCAAAGTCTTACTTCCTCTACCATTCTACAATGTACTGCTAGTCAAGAAATAGAACATTGGGTTCGTACTCAGTCGGATACGTCTATTGGTATTGATGATCGTGGTAGTATGTTTTCAGGCGTTTTAATAGGTTAGGATAGCATAATGAGTAGAGCAAGAAACGTGGCAGATTTAATTAACGACATTAGCGGCTTTCCATCCGGCTATGTGGCATCAAAAGATGGCAACAACGATCTTGTTATACGTTACAATGATACGACAGATGTGTTTAGAGTTACAGATGCAGGTGCTGTTGTAGCTAAAGATGAGATCACAGCTTTTGGAACACCGTAATGCCCATCGCTTCTACAGGTCCAGTTACCTTCACTAATCTGCGGACAGAGTTTATTGGCGGCAGTGCCGCCATTAACTTTTCAGACCTGTATCGCGGTGGATCAAACTCGTATATTAGAGCAAAAGCTGGCAACAACACCGCTGTAAACCTTGCACCAAATGTTCCCACCTCGGGTGCAATATCCGTTGGTAACTTTCGTGGAGCATCTAAGGGATTTAGATTTACTTTTACCTCAAATGCAACGAACCAAGATGCGTCAGCGATATTCGGGGATGACTATGGTGTTGACTACCCCAAAGAGATTGTAATCGATAGTGGTGTAGAACTTGGTGGAACTTCGGCATCACAAGAGGCATTACAAATTGACAGCGGCGGCGTTGGTACAATTACAATCACGAACAATGGCACTCTTACTGGTGCTGGTGGTGCGGCTGGTGGTGATGGCGGTGACGCCTTTGAAGCAGATGTAACTTGTATATTTATTAACAATGGAAGCATCCGCTCTGGTGGTGGTGGCGGGGCAACTGGCGGCGCTGGCGGCGCTGGCGGCGGCGGTCAAACTAGTAGCACAGGGGGGTATACCTTGTATACGACATTTAGCGGGGGCAATTGTAATGTCAACTGTTCATCGTCAAGCGGGGGTTACACATATATAAATATTGTCACAGACTGTTCGATTATGATGGAACAAGCTACCACCAAGTGTTACGGAAACAGGGTTACAGTAACAAACACGGATGGTGGTGCGGCTGGTGCGGCTGGTGCTGGTGGTGTTGGTGCAGGTTACGGTCAAAGTAGTGCAGACGGTTCAAGTGGTGGCAGCGGCGGCAGCGGTGGAACCAGCGCCGGAACTGGCGGTAATGGTGGCAACGGTGGCAACGGTGGTGCCTTTGGTGTAGATGGAACAACCGGGACTGATGGAACTGCTGGGTCAAATGGTAATCGAACCAACGGTGCGGCTGGCGGTTCCGCCACTTCAGCAGGTTCCGCTGGCAAGTCTATTAGAGGTATATCAAGCGTTACTTTAACTAACAACGGCACAATTACCGGGCCACAAGCATGACTCGGTTCTATACTGCTAATAACTATAGAGAGATGTTTAGAGATCAATATGTAAATTATTTGTGGGATAGCTACAGAAAGTTACAGAAGTTGATACCTAGTGGTGTAAAAACAATTCTTAGTATTGGTTGTGGAACAGGGGAAATAGAAGAATTAATGCCGTATGATTTCACTTTATATGACCCGTACGGACCTTTGATTGAGCACAGGCAAAAACCAATTGGTCAACATGATTATGCCATTGCTCATGGTGCTGTGTTGTCTGCGGCAAAGTCAGATGAAAAAAAAGAGTTGATTGATTTAGGTTTGTCTCATGCGACAGCATTCTTAATTCATACTGGATATCAAAATCAATCGATAACTGATAGCTGTATGTCTTATTATGAGTGGGATGAAAACGTTTTGTTAAAAGATTACAAATGGAAAAAGGTAAACAAGAGTTACATAGAGGTTTATCGTGAGTCCTGAGAAAAGACTGGATATTTGTAAGGAGTGTGAGTGGTATAGAAAGTCTATTTCACAATGCAAAAAATGCATGTGTATAATGAAAATTAAAGTGCATTTTACAGATGCACGGTGTCCTTTGGAGAAATGGAAATGACACAGTACATAGTAGAAAAGCTGGAGAATGGAATAGCCATACTTAGATACTCCGATGGCAGTTGGGCAGAAATCATTCTATCTTCTGATATGACTCAGGAAGATCTCGACGATGTAGCACATCAGTTTGCACCCAAGGTTGGTTCTGCACCCAAGTTTGTATCTAAGGGTTTTACTAGCAAAGCTAAAGCAAAGACTATTTCAGTAGAAGATGAGCCTGAATCTGCACCACTTTGGCTACAGAACAGAATATCTGCCTACGGAGATCCCATGAGTCAAATAGAGTATATAACAGAAAATGGTCTTGAGGCATGGCAAGTGCATGTTGCTGAAATAAAGAAGAAGTACCCGGAAGAGTAAAATGTTAGCTTTTGACTCCATAGCCACACGATCTTTATCAGAAGCTGCTATATTGAGTGTAGGTTCATCCACAGCAATATCTCAGTTTGATCAGACAAGTGCTGCTTCTGCTACCTTACTTGGTAGTTTGGAGATGATAGGCACGTCAAGCAAGACTTCTATAGCTGTTGAAGTCATGCTTGGTATACTAGAAGCAAGCGCTAATTTCACACAGTCAGCTTCTGGAGAAATTCTTGGAACTGGTGCTGCGGTTATTACAAGTCAGTTTGATCAAACCACAACAGCGGCGTTTACAGGATTTGCTGTATCAGAACAATCAGCTTCCGCAATACAAACAACGATAGCGAGTTTAATAAAGCATGGAGTATCAGAGCAATCAGCTAACTTTACTCAAACATCGGCGGGTCTTAGGGTTAGACTAGGCGCATCAGAACAATCGCTTAACTTTACTCAAACCACACCCGCATCTTTGGTAAGACCCGGAACCGCTACTATTGAAGCGGTGTTTGTTAAGACTGTCACTGGAACCTTTATAGAAGAAGGAACTGCTACTATTGAAGCGGTATTTGTTATAACAACAAATGGTGCTATATTGTGGACGGGCATTGAGAGAGGAACCGTTGACAGTTGGTCAGCTATCACACCTAGTGGCGGCACATGGACAGAAGTAAACGCTAGTGATACAATCGAAACTTGGACAGATATGGTGGTTTAGATGGCATCTACATATACAGCTAACTCCGGTATAGAAAAACCCGGCTCTGGTGAGCAGGCGGGTTCTTGGGGTGCAACAACAAACAACAACTTTGATATAATAGATGCAGGTCTACATGGTCAAACAACCATAACTTGTAACTCTGGAACAGCGTTTGATCTTGAGACAATAGATGGAACTGTTACCGACGGCATGAATAAAGTAATTCTTTTAACGGGTTCTCCGGGTGCATCTTTTGAGTTAGAGATAACCCCAACCGATCAGAAGAAAAACTTTATAATAAACAACGGTACAAATCAAACGTGCACAGTTGTTTACAAAGGTGTCACTCCATCTTCAGGTAACTCTGTAAGCATAGCCGCTAGTGTTATAAAAGAAGTCACGGCAGATGGCGGTGGATCTAGTGGAGTCGTCACTGAATTATTCAACAATAAAAATGATTTAGTTGATGACACTACTCCGCAGCTTGGTGGCGATCTTGATGTAAACTCAAACAATATTTTAATGGGCGGTCAAAGTGTGAAGTTTGGAACTAGTAAGTGGGAGATAGTTTTGGACTCTGGAGACAACGACTTACTGTTTAAATATAACGGTGCTACCGTTTTGAAAATAGCGAGTAATGGATCTCTAACGTCTGCTCAAGATAGAACAGGGTTTGGATCTCCATAATGTCAATTGGATCTACTAATATATCGTTTGGTGATTTGCGGACAGAGTTCGTTGGTGGTAACAAAAACTCCATTAGTTTTTCGCAACTTTATAGAAGCGGCAGTAATATTTTAGAACCCAGCGTAGCGGGTCTAACCAATGCCGCTGCTAGCGTACCTACTAGTGGAGTCATATCTCTAGATGACTTTAAGAATACGGCTAGAGCTTTTCGTAAGACATATTCAACAAATGCCACCAATCAGGATGCGTCAACTGTGTTTGGTGATGATTATGCTGTAGACTATCCAAAACAAATTATTATCGATAATGGTGTTGAGATTGGGGCAACAAGCACGTCAAATGAAGCTTTGCAGATAGACACAGGTCTATCTGGTTCTATTAGCATAACCAACAATGGCACCATAACGGGTGCAGGTGGCGCTGCTGATGGGGATGGTGGCGATGCTTTTGAAGCTGACGTTGCTTGCACTTTGATTAATGCTGGTACGATACGCTCTGGTGGCGGTGGCGGTGGAGCAGGTGGAAGCGGGTCTCAAACGACTACATCTGGCACCACCACATATTATGTTCTTGTATCAGGGGGGAGTCCGTGTACCAGTCTTGGCTATTCTGGAAATAGTGGTACTTCCTACACTAACGTAGGCGGATATTGCCCTGAACCATACAGTGGATATGATGGGTATTCTTCGGGCGTTTTTCAGTACGCAAGTTACCAAACACAAGGAGGAAGTGAGACTTGTAGAATTCAGTGCTACCGCAAAGGACAAACCACTAGCAACACAAGTGGTGGGGCTGGTGGCGTCGGCGCTGGGTATGGTCAAAGTGCTGGTGGTGGCAGTGCAGGCGGAACTGCCGCTGGGGCTGGTGGTGCTGGTGGTGCATTTGGAGGCACGGGTTCTACAGGTGCTAATGGCAGTGTTTCAAAT
>UEXM01000253.1_pt1 | contig 59055 bp, 43 predicted proteins | sample 1796661 | NCBI WGS metagenome assembly UEXM01 (sample SAMEA4772469, study PRJEB27181) | metagenome | reverse complement strand
CCAACATACCTGATAATATCATCATAGGAGCCGCTCTAACGGAAGGTATGGAACATCCTGACCGCAAGGTCATCGTAGTGTCCAAAGACGTCAATATGCGCGTCATATGCGATTCTGTAGGGATTGTTGCTGAAGACTATAAGGCTGAAAAGGTTTTAGATAAAGATTCAGAACTTTATGCTGGGTTTAAAACAGTTCCGGTAGATGATCAAATAATAGACCAGTTTTACGCTGGAGAAGACGTTTTTCTAGAAGACGGCGTAAAAGCTTACGCAAACGAGTTTATTATGCTCGTTTCAAACGCAAACGAAAAGAAGAGCGCCCTGGCGAGATATATCAATCCCCATGTTTCTCTAGAAAAAGTTCAAGAATACAAGGACGGCATTTGGGGTGTGCGCGCACGTAACAAGGAGCAAGCCTTTGCACTAGATATTCTTATGAACCCAGAGATTCCCATTATCTCCCTCGTCGGTCGCGCTGGTTGTGGAAAAACACTATGCGCAATTGCCGCAGGAATGGAGCAATGCTTAGGGTCTAAGGAATATAGCAGACTAATCGTCTCAAGACCGGTGCAGCCCATGGGCAAGGACATTGGCTTCCTACCAGGAACCTTAGAAGAAAAGATGTCTCCATGGTTAGCCCCCATTAAAGATAACCTAGAGTTTTTGATGAATGGTGATAAAAATATGCTTGAGATGTATTTTGAAAAAGGCATTATAGAGATTGAGGCTCTAACTTATATTCGCGGTCGTTCAATCTCAAATGCGTTTATCATTATCGACGAGGCGCAGAATTTAACAAGTCACGAATTAAAGACTATAATTACCCGAGTAGGGGAAGATACAAAGATAGTCCTAACAGGCGATATTGAGCAAATTGATAACGCATACATTGACCAGACATCCAATGGATTGACATATGCGGTTGAAAAATTTAAATCATTCGATCTATCAGGACATGTCACCCTACGACGAGGAGAAAGGTCAAAGGTTGCAACATTGGCAGCCAAAATATTATAATGAATGAAGCAGATCCTAGTAGTTTTGATGAATGGGATAACCCAGAGTTAAGAGAGACAGTCGAAAAAGAAAATGAATTAAAAACTTGGCTAGTAAATTATGTAGGCACAAAGCATAGTCCAGAAGATGGAAATGTGACTGTTCAAATGATAGTAGACACTCTAGCGGAGGACTTTCCGGAATTCACACTAGCTATAGCAGGTGAAAATTTCCTAAGAGGATATCACCAAGCACTGTGTGATCTAGAAATGAATCGCGATGAAAATAAACATAACCAGACGACGTCTTGAAATCTTTATAACTGAGAGCGCATCTAGGGCATCCGCCAAGAAAAAAGAGTGGTACCTTTATGGAGATGTCTTTGTCTTGGTTAAAGACCCTCTGCCAGATCATATAGACCTTCAGTTAAGCTTAGATCGTGTTGAGAGAACAGTGCCTCAACATCTGGCTTACGGCTTGGATAGTATCTTTATAGGACAATTTCCAGAGTTTGAGGAGAGGCAGATCAACGCTTTTTATCGGGAAGGTGCGATATACATCACCAATGAGCAAGATGACGATTCAGATTTCATCGATGACTTAGTGCATGAGATGGCACACCTGACAGAGGCGCAGTATGGTTCTCAAATTTATGAAGATCAGAGGGTAAGCCGGGAGTTTTTAGGAAAAAGACAGAGGCTATATTATATTCTAAGTTCAGAGGGATACAAGGTTCATCCTAAAGATTTTATGCAAACTGAGTATTCGGAAGAATTTGATATGTTTTTGTTTAAAGATGTTGGATATGAAATGCTAAGACAGGCAACGCAAGGTTTGTTCTTAACTCCATACGGAGCTACATCTTTGGCAGAATACTTCGCAGAAAGCTTCGAGTATTACTTCTTGAAAGATAAAGCGGAAGTTAGAACTTTATCACCCCAGTGTTATCGTAAACTTAATTTTTTGGTGGAGGAAATAGATGACTAAGGAAATAAGTGTTGACATACAGGAAAAAGGTGGTATAATATATTGTACTATAAAAGCTCCAAGGCAAGACTATCAATTTCCTAAAAAAATAATTTTCAACGATTGTGATGTAAAAGAACTTTTATTGAAAAAAGGGTATAACAAGATAGAACTGCTAAAGAGTTCTCACGTAAACAACAAAGGTGCTGAAACCCCCTGCGAGGGCACTTGGGAATTTAAAAAAATAAAACCTCCCATTAAGAGAAGACGCACCGCAAAGTCGAACAGCTCAAAGAAATAAATGCCACATATATCATTTTCCGAACTCAAGAACTGGGCGAAATGCGCCTATTACCATAAACTAGTAAATATCGATAAGCTCAAGGGATTTGTCGGAAGTGAGCATACTGCCTTTGGGAGCGCCATCCACGAGGTTTGCGAGCAACGTGTCTTGGGAACGCTGCCTGAAGGCAAGGAGGGCGAACTATTCACCAAGGCTTTTGAAAAAGAAATTGAGGGTCTCCTCGTTGATGGCGTGGAGCTAAAGCAGTCACTTGTTACAGAAATGGAACAGCAGGGTGTAGAACTGGCAGGGATGCCTGTCCCTGCTCTCTCGGAGTATTTCGGGGACTACGAGGTGTTTTCGGCAGAGGAGAAGCTCTACGAGCCTATGGAGGGCGTTGAATACCTGTTTAAGGGCTTTATCGACCTTGTGGTTAAGACCACGGACGGTAAATATCACATCCTTGACTGGAAGACGACGTCTTGGGGTTGGGATTCTCGCCGGCGATCTGATCCCATGGTCACCTATCAGTTGACATTATATAAGCATCACTTTGCACGTAAGCACAACGTTGATCCTAAGATGATCGAGACTCACTTCGCTTTGATCAAACGCACGGCAAAAAAGAATCACGTCGAGATCTTTCGAGTTACCAGTGGACCAAGAAAAACTGAAAATGCCCTTAAACTATTGAATAAAGCCGTATACAATATACAGAAAAAGAAGCACATCAAGAACCGACTGTCTTGTCGGGGCTGTGAGTTTCATAAAACTGAACATTGTAGGTAACAAATGGCAGAAAAGAAAAAGTTAATTATGGTCTTATCAGACCATCCCCTATCCCCCTCCGGGGTAGGAACTCAGACAAGATATTTTATTGAAGCGATGCTTGCAACTGGCAAGTATCGTTTTGTCTGTTTAGGGGGTGCTATGAAGCACCACAATTATCAGCCGATTAAGGTTGACCCCCACGGTGATGATTGGATTATATACCCAATTGATGGATACGGAACGCCAGATGTGGTTAGGTCAATGTTGATTAACCAAAAGCCGGATGTGCTGTGGTTTATGACTGACCCACGTTTTTATGGATGGTTATGGGAGATGGAGAACGAAGTTCGTTCTGCGGTACCTATGGTTTATTATCATGTTTGGGACAACTACCCATACCCACATTTTAATAAAAAATGGTATGACTCTAACGATCTTGTCGCCACTATTTCGAAAGTAACTAGCGATATTGTCCAAACAGTCTCCCCTGAAATTAGAGAAATGTACATTCCTCATATGACAAACACTGAAGTTTTCTGTAAACAGCCGATGAAGAGTCAGAGCACACAGAACTTTAGGGAAGCTTCTTTTAAGATGTCTACTGAGGAAAGTGAAAAAACAACTTTATTTTTCTGGAACAATAGGAATGCTCGTCGAAAGATGAGCGGCACTGTGCTATGGTGGTTTAAAGAATTTTTAGATAAGGTAGGTCATGACGAGGCAAAACTTATTATGCACACAGACCCTAAAGATCCCCATGGGCAAGACTTGGTACACTTGATGGAGCACCTGAACCTAACAGATGGGCAGGTGATGCTCTCACACCAAAAGCTACCTCCTGAACAACTAGCAATGTTATATGCTTGTTGTGATTGTACGATAAATATTGCAGATGCTGAAGGCTTTGGTTTAGCCACCTTTGAATCACTAGCGTGCGAAACACCCGTAATTGTCAATATGACCGGCGGTCTTCAAGAACAGGTAACCGATGGCAAGAATTGGTTTGGTATCGGGCTTGAACCTACTTCAAAGTCTATCATTGGCTCTCAAGAGGTACCCTATATTTACGAGGACCGTGTCAATCGAGATGATTTCATAAATGCATTGGTTAAGATTCACGAAATGCCACAGGATGAGCTGGCAAAGATGGGCGAAATGGGAAGAAACCATATTTTGACAAATTACAGCTCAGAACAATTCGCTGAAAGATGGGACAAATTGCTAACACACGTAGTTGAGAACTTTGGGTCCTGGGATACTCGTAAGGGGTATCAAAGTTGGAATTTTCAAGAGGTAACACAATGAGAAAGATTATAGTTGTAGGTCCAGCGCTATCACAAACTGGATATGGCGAGCAGTGCCGCTTTGCACTCAGGTCGCTAATGTCTGAGTCAGATAGATTTGATGTTTATTTGAAGCCAACAAACTGGGGCAACAGCAGTTGGTTACTACCAAATGATCCAGACAGAGATTGGATCGACAATCTAATTCGAAAAACAGGACTTCATCTTCATAACGGTGGTAGTTTTGATATGTCACTTCAAGTTACAATTCCAAATGAGTGGGAAAAGTTGACTCCGATTAATATTGGTTACACTGCCGGCATAGAGAGCACAAAGATCTCTGGTCTTTGGATTGAGAAAAGTCGGCTTATGGATAAGATTATTACGATCTCTAATCACTCTAGGGATACATTCGTGGATACTGTGTATGAAGCAACCCCGGACAACGGTGGCGATACCTTTCTCTACAAGTGCGAAACTCCGGTAGATGTGGTGCATTATCCTGTAAGAAAATATAAGGCTGCACCTATAGATATTTCACTCGACTATGATTTCAATTTCCTCACTGTGTCCCAGTGGGGACCTCGAAAGAATCTAGAAAACACAATTCGTTGGTGGATTGAGGAATTCAAAGATGATCCAGTTGGGTTGGTTGTCAAAACCAATTTGTTTAAAAATTCTTCGATTGACCGTGACATCACAATCTCAAGGCTTCGAAATATTTTGCGAGAGTATGATAACAGAACATGCAAGGTCTACCTGCTTCACGGATATATGACCAATGAGGAGATGACTTCTCTTTACACGAATCCGAAAATAAAATGTATGGTGTCCCTCACGCATGGTGAGGGATTTGGATTGCCACTTTTTGAAGCTGCCTATAATGAGATGCCGATAATCGCCCCAAACTGGAGTGGGCATAAAGATTTCCTTCACGCTCCCAAGAAGGTCAAGAAGAAGAATAAGAAGACAACAACCAAGATCGCACCTTTCTTTTCGACTGTAGAGTATGAAATGAAGCCAATTATGCCAGAATCAGTTTGGGAGAACGTCTTAGATGCCGACTCTCAATGGTGTTATGCAAAAGAGGCAAGCTATAAGAATCGCCTGAGAGAAATGTATAAAGACGTTAATCGCTTTAAGGGGATGGCTAAGACTCTAAGGTCACACTTGGAGAAAAACTTTACTGCTGAGGTAAAGTATTCTGAATTTTGCGAAGCAGTCTACAAAAGGGAAGAATTTGACGTCGAAGATTGGCTCTCAAACCTAGACGTTGAGACCCATGACTAATGTAGTATTCGTAGCTGATTTCTTCGTCGAGCATATTTTGGGCGGCGGAGAAATCAACAATGAAGAGTTCATCAACATATTAACACTTCAGGGATATAAGGTACATAGATTTCAAAGTCACTTAATAAGTCAGCAAATAGTTAACAATTTTAAGGGCTCTGTATTTATTATTGCCAATTTTGTCAATCTAAGCCAACAAGTTAAGTCGGCATTAGCTAGTGAAAAATATGTCATTTACGAACATGACCACAAATACTTAAAAAGCAGAAACCCGGCAACTTACCCACAGTTTAAGGCTCCCCCAGATGAGATAATAAACAGACAGTTTTATAAATCTGCTTCCGCTGTTTTGTGTCAGTCTACGTTTCACAAAAATATAGTATACAAGAACCTTCAAATTGATAACATTATAAGTCTCGGAGGAAATCTGTGGTCAGCCGATGATCTTTCTTTGCTGAAGGAAATGTCAAATATAAAGAAGGTAGGTAGATGCTCTATAATGCAATCAAGCATACCACATAAGAACACAACCGACTCAATTATGTATTGTAAGGCAAAAAGTCTAGAGTATGAATTAATTCCTAGTCTACCTTATAGGGATTTCTTAAGACGTTTAGGGAATAACGAATCTTTGGTATTTTTTCCGAAAACACCAGAGACACTTTCTCGAATAGTTGTGGAAGCAAGAATGATGGATATGACGGTCATAACAAACAATCTTGTGGGCGCCTCAAAAGAGGAATGGTTTAAATTACGAGGAGAGGACCTAATAGAAGTTATGGTTCGGAAGAGAAAAGATATCCCTGATATGATAAAAAAGGCGCTTGAACTGTAATGAACATCTTCCTTGTTGCTCCGAAGAGTATTTCAGACCACAAGCAGTCTGACAACGGTTTCAGATTTGACTATGCATTCTGGAATTTTTATTTTCCTCTTGTATCTTTAGGGCATAATGTAACGTTCTTTGATACATCTATTTTGGGTGACAAGGAATTAAAAGAGGAGATCGAAGGCAAGAAGCCCGATCTTCTTTTTTGTATTATGACGGGAGACGCAAACTATGCCCCAAGAGAGCCGTGGGAGACGATTGCCCTAGAAACACAGAAAGGTCGCCTTAAAACCTTCAACTGGTTTTGTGATGATTCTTGGAGATTTGAATCATTTTCTAAGAAAGTTTGCCACTTATTTCACGCCTGTTCCACTCCGGAAAAAAGATTTGTAGAGAAATATCAAGAAATTGGTTATGACAATATCATCGATGCTACGTGGCACGCCAATTTAGATTTTTATGGCTCAATACCAACCCTAAAGCAACCACGTACATCTTTTATCGGAGCCCCATCCGGCGATCGTCTTATGTTTTTAAACGCATTGGAATCTGCAAGCATACCTGTTTTGCGCCCAAAGAATGTTGGGTTTGAAGATCTGGCTTATTCTTATGCCTCCTCGCTAATAGGGTTGAACTTTAGCAAAAACGCTGCGAACATGCAGCCGCAAATGAAGGGCAGAATGTTTGAGATTGTGGCATCTAAATCTCTCCTAGTTACAGAGTATGTCCCAGGTATAGAGGACTACTTCACTCTTGATAAAGAAATAGTGTGCTTCAAGAATGAAACAGAGATGATCAATAAAATAAAGTATCTTCTCAAGAATACCAATGTAGCTCAAAAGCTAGCAGACAATGGACACAGAAGGTTTTGCAAGGACCATCAATCCAGAGTTCGGCTGTCAAAAACTATTGAGCAAATTTATAAATGAGGGTTTATATTAAGGACCACCCATTTGCCGCCGGCAAGTGGATTTATAGAGGGTATAAATCTGCCTGGGAATCTTTAGGGCACGAGGCAGTTCTATACAACAACTTATCTGATATCAAAGATGAAGACTATCAAATAATGGCTATCGACCACGATATAAGGTCTGAGGAGCATGTCAAGATTTTAGAAAACGCCTCGCGCGCATACTTATTTGTGCAGCCGCACACATTCCCAATGCCCTGGGGTAGTCATCCTAATTTTATCTCTCAGGTGCCAAGAGATCTAACTCTTCGTATCAATAGCTTAACTAACATATTTAAATGGTCTTTTGTGGACGCTGCAAAAACCAATTTTTACAAAGAATGGGACGATGTTCACTATATCCCACTGGCATACGATTCAGAAAATTATAAGGACTTAAGTAAAGATAAGTATTCTTTTGATGTGTGTTACGTGGGCGGCTGGGCAAACAATGGATTTGACGAAAAAAAGAAAATAATCATAGATTACCTATCTGTATTCAAGGGTTCGGGGCTAAGGTGTGGGTTTGCCGTCAATCAGGGTATATCACACGAAAAAGAGAACAGCCTACTATCCTTGAGCAAGGTAGCACTGAACATCCATGACGCATATCAACATAACCTAGGTGTAGATACGAATGAACGCACATTTAAATCTCTAGGTCTGTGTGGTATACTTGTTTCAGATAATGTCGAATGCCTAAAGGGCTTATTTCCGAATGTTCCCCTAGCAACTAATCCAAAAGAAATGTTGAAAATAACCAAAGAGATTTGTGTCCAACCAGATAGTCTTTTGTTGGGAGCCAAGGCTAAGAATCGTGAAAATATATTATCTAAACACACCTACATCGAAAGAGTAAAGACAATGTTGAGTTTAAATAATGAATCCTAGAGCTTCAATAATCATTCCGTGCTACAATAGTGAGAAGTGGATTGAACAAGCATTAGTCACAGCTTTATCACAAACATATGATAACACTGAGGTTATTTTTGTTGATAATGAGAGCACCGACAATAGTGTGGCAATCGCAGAGAAAGTAAAAGAAGAATACCCAGACCTTATCTTGTCGTCTGCGAAGAATGTGTATCCCAATTGTTGGGATGAGCCTCGGTCTCAAGGTTTCAAGCTAATGACGGGGGACTATGTGCTGGTGATGGGTTCTGACGACTTTCTGCATAAAGACTTTATTGCAAATAATATGAAGTTCTTCAAAGCAAGACCAAGTGATATTCTTGCCATGCAAAGTCCAATAACGGGCATACATTCGAATACTGGTAGAGTCACGAGCACAATAGCCCATTCTTACAAGAGCATACAAGAATTCAAGGAGGAGTGCCTAGAGAGGTGCCCGGTAAACACTCCAACAGTCATGTACAACACTTCTCTTTTTAGGGATGGTTTGTTAAAGACAAACCCAGAGAAATATGGCGGCGCTGCCGACTATGATCTGTATTGCCAACTAGCCGACAGCGGGGTGTTTATATATCCGGCGCCTTTCTGGCTAGGATTCTATTATCGCTGGCACGAAGACCAAGCAACCTGGAAAGTTCAAAAAGAGCAAATTAATTACGATGCTATGATACAAGAACACTGGGGAACTAAATGGAAGACTTAATACTCAAGCGAAGGGTCCTCGACATTGCTTATAAGAACAACTTGTCTCACTTGGGAAGTTATTTCTCTTGTTTGGATATAGTCGATAACATTTTTTCAGTTATGGGCGACGATGACATATTTATCCTCTCTTGTGGACACGCCGCGCTAGCACTCTATGCTGTATTAGAAAAATACCACGGCATCGATGCTGAATACTTGTTTAATAAGCATGGCGGACACCCTCACAGGGACGACAACGATAAGATCTATTGCTCCACTGGTAGTCTCGGAATGGGTATCTCAGTAGCCGTTGGCAGAGCATTAGCGCGCCCTGATGTAACGGTTCATTGTCTGATTAGCGATGGCGAGAGCGCCGAGGGCGTTGTGTGGGAGTCCTTAAAGTTCATTCACGAGAATAGGGTGGAGAACATTCGAATATACGCCAACCTCAACGGGTATGCAGCATATGACGCTGTTGACGAACAGTATCTAGAAAGACGTCTTCGCGCATTCCTACCGGGTGTGAATATCTTACACAGCGATGTTAATCATTTCCCATTCTTACGAGGCTTAAACGCACATTATCATATTATGAAAGAGCATGACTACAAACAAGCGGTATCAATGTTGGAGGACGCAAGTGAGAAAAGCATTTAGTCAGTTATTACACGAGAAGATGAGTGTTGATCCTCGCATCGTGGTCTTAACCGGTGATCTGGGATATGGATTGTGGGACAAAATTCGATTAGACTTTCCAAGACGCTTTCGGAACGTAGGCTCCTCCGAGCAACTTATGCTTGGCGCAGCCAGCGGTATGGCTATGGAAGGCAAGATCCCATTTGTGTATTCTATAACCCCGTTCCTTCTATATCGACCCTTTGAATTTATTAGAAATTATCTGGATCACGAACAAATTCCCGTCAAGCTTATCGGCGGTGGTAGGGATAGAGACTACGGGAAACTTGGGTTCACCCACTGGGCTGAGGACGATCGAAGAATTATGGACTGCTTCGATAACATTGACGTGTACCATCCAGAGCAGGAAGAGGAGCTTAGATGTATCTTGGACACTCTTGTGGAAAACGGCAAACCCTCCTACCTAAACTTGGTGCGATAGTGGAAAGAATATTGTTGACCGGAGGTAACGGCTTTATCGCCAGAGAGATCTACTCCGAATTTAAAAAAAGCAATAAGTTTGAGATTATCTCCACAAACAGAAGCACATTAGATGTGTCCGACCGCCAACAGGTGGATAACTTTTTTTCGGAGAACCGCATAGACTACGTCGTTCATACTGCGATTAATGGTGGAAAGCGGTTAGATAAGGATGATATATCTGCATTCTTTGAAAATATCTCAATGTTTCAGAACCTCGCATCGCACTCTGATAAGTTCAAACTCATGATTAATTTTGGATCCGGCGCGGAGTTTGATCGTTCAGGTGTGATAGACAAAGTGTCAGAAGAAGAGTTATTTGAAAGACTTCCGCAAGATTATTATGGTCTTGTGAAGAATCTAATTGCTAGAAATATTTTTGATAATTATCAAAATATAGTTAATTTTCGGCTATTTGGGTGCTTTGGACCTCGTGAAAACCCTCAAAGACTTATTAAGAGTTGTTATACTAAGCTAATGTCCGGACAGGATGCTTTCATTCATCAGAACAAAGAGATGGATTATATCTTTGTGGGCGATCTTTGCCGTATATTGAAATTTTATCTATCTTCTGACAGGGAATTGCCCAAGGATATCAACGTGTGTTATGATCAAAAAATAACTCTCCATGATATTGCAATAATGGTTAAAAATTTCACAAAAAGTAAAAATGATGTTATCATAGAGAATCCAAATAATGGTAAACCCTACACGGGTAATAGCCAGGGGTTGCAAGGTTTAAACTTGGACCTTTTAGGTGTTGAAGGAGGAATACAAAAATGTCTGACACTTTGGAGCAGATCGAAGAGTTAGTAAGAAAACACGTAGAGGAGACCAAGAAGGATTGGGCTCCCGGCAAGGACTGGGTAGCATACTCGGGACCAATGTTCGATGGAGAAGAATACGTTGCCGCGGTAAAGCAGCTGCTTTCTGGGTGGCTTATTTTCGGAAAGAATGCGCGCCAGTTTGAAAAACAATTCCCCGAACACTTGGGAATGAAGTATGGCTCTTTAACTAATTCAGGAAGCTCAGCTAACCTATTGGCGATCTCTGCCCTTAAATCAAAACGACTTTATAACCTCAAAGAGGGTTCAAAGCTTATTACCCCGGTTGTCTGTTTCCCCACAACTATCAACCCCATCATCCAGAACGGCTTTCAGCCGGTCTTCGTGGATGTAACGCTACCTGACCTCAACTTAGACCTAGATCAAGTTGAGAGAGCCTTAGAGAGCGATCCTGAGATCAAGGGTATCGTGTTTGCTCATGTTCTAGGGAACCCACCCGACATGGATCGTCTGATGGGTCTTGTTGAAAAGTATGATCTTATTTTTGTTGAGGACTCCTGTGACGCACTTGGCTCCACCTATGATGGTAAGAAATTAGGGTCTTTTGGTCACATCTCCACTTGCTCTTTCTTCCCAGCTCACCATATGACAATGGGTGAGGGTGGCTTTGTGGCAACAAACGATAATAAAATCCGAACAGCAGTGGCTAGTATTCGAGATTGGGGTCGTGCATGCTATTGTAACACCTCTAAGCCGGGTTCTGTGCTCGAAGGAACTGCTTGTGGTAACAGGTTCCGCGATTGGCTCCCAGGGCTGCGAGAAGCCGTCTATGACCATCGCTATGTTTTTGAGGAGATTGGGTACAATCTTAAGCCATTAGATATGCAGGCAGCAATGGGTCTTCAGCAGTTAGAGAAATTACCTGAATTTGATGCTGCTCGTCGAAAGAATTTTGATCGTCTAATGAAGATCTTTGAACCTTATGTCGAATATCTTCATCTTCCAAAGGCAACTGAGAAGGCTGATCCCTGCTGGTTTGCGTTTTTGATGACTGTCAAGGAGGACGCACCATTTGGGCGACAAGATATGGTTTCCTGGCTAGAAAAGCACAAAATTCAAACGCGGTCTTACTTTTCTGGCAATATTCTTGCGCATCCGGGCTATTATCATATGGCATCAGAATATGGAGATATGAATGAAACCTTCCCCATTGCTCAACTGGTCACAACAAATTCATTCTTCCTTGGAACCTTCATTGGTCTCACTGACGACAAGCTCGACTATATTGAGCAAACTGTTAAGGAATTCTTTGAGGGATTAAAGTGAAAATAGTTTATATCACGGGATGTTTAGGCTTTATGGGTGCTTATGCAACCAGAAGGTGCCTAGACCGAGGCTGGATGGTATACGGGGTTGATAAGCTAACTTATGCAGCCAATCCAAAATTGCTAGAGGAATTTAAAAGGTATGACAACTTTAAGTTTGAAGCAGTCGACATCAAAAACTTAAAACACCTCTATGACTGCGACTATGTTATTAACTACGCTGCAGAATCACACGTCGGCAACAGCATCGTAAGCAGTGACGAATTCATAAATACAAACATCTTGGGAGTAAAGAATCTCTTAGAATTAATCAGAGGTAAACAGGAAAACTGTAACAGTAGACCCATTTTACTGCATATTAGCACAGATGAGGTATACGGAGATATTACACAAGGCACCCACACAGAAGAAGATATTCTTAAGCCAAGCAACCCATATTCAGCATCAAAGGCAGCCGGGGATATGTTAATCTTTGCTTGGGCTAGAACTTATGGGTTGAATTATAATATTTTACGACCTACCAACAATTATGGAATTGGTCAGTATCCAGAGAAGTTGATCCCCCTTTCTGTTAAAAACCTTATGAGAGGAAAGAAGATCAGACTTCACAATGATGGTACCCCATATAGAAATTGGTTACATGCCGACGATACTGCTGCAGCTGTTATGGCGATTGTTGATTCGGGTGCTACGAATGAGGTCTACAACGTCGCCGGCGGGTTCGAGCAGCAAAACATTGACACAGTAAAGAAGATCATCAGGCACTACTATGGTAATATTGACCGTGTTGAGAGATACTTAGATTTTTCATATTCTCGTGTTGGTCAAGATGTTCGTTATGCACTTGACGATACAAAACTACGTGGTCTGGGCTGGGAGCCAAAAAAGCTTTTTGATAATGAGATACAGTCTATAGTCTTATATTATAAGGAAAATTTTATATGGTAAATTCTATTTACCTTTTAGGAGAACAAGAGAAATGAAGATTTTACTTTGCTGCACAACCATTGAAGATGCTCACCGAAGCGAGGACAACCACGATAGTCACTATCCACTAGGACTGGCTTATCTACAATCCTATGTTGAGCAACAGAGCCCGCAGCACGAATTCGAAAACTTATATTTGAATAACGTGCCCTACGAGCAATGCTTTTCAGAAATTAAAGAAAGTCTCGAAAGATTTCAACCTGACGTGCTTGGGGTGTCTTTAATGACTCACTCTCGTGTGAGTGCATATAGAATTATTGAATATGTTCACGAAACATATCCGAATATCAAGATTGTAACCGGCGGAATGCACGTTACTGTTATGTGGAAGCAGTTTGTGGAAAAATACCCTTACGTCATTGTGGTTCAAGGCGAAGGGGAGGTTACCTTTAATGAATTGATTAGCTGCTTTGAATCTGGAGAATCTCACGAAGACGTTCTGGGTCTTGCCTATTGGAAGGATAACAAGGTTAAATTTACCGGAGGACGCCCTTTGATTAAAGATTTGGATATGCTACCATTTCCTCGTCACGATATATTTCTGTATGAGGGAAAAACTATGGCGAACCTTTTAACAAGTCGCGGCTGCCCCTATAAGTGTAATTTTTGTGTTCTCGATGCGATGTCACGTCGCAAAGTGCGATTTCGATCAGGAGAGAATATTGCCGATGAGGTTGAACAATTGCTAGAGCAGTGTCCAACTGTAGATACCATATGGATTCACGATGATGCGTTTATGATCAACAAGAAGAGAACTATTGAATTTTGTGATGCGATCATAGAGCGAGGGATTAAAACAAAGTTTGTTGCTAGCGCTAGATTTAGACCAATATCCCCAGAGGTTGTCAATAAAATGGAGCAAGCTGGGTTTGTTCACGTTTTGTTTGGCTTGGAGAGTGGTGCTGATGCAGTTCAGAAGGGTATGAAGAAGGGTATCACAAAAGAGCACGCTCGCTATGCCCTCTCGTTGATCGCCAAAACTAAAATCAAAGCAACAGCCTTCCTAATCTCTGGTCTTCCTGGCGAAACGCAGGAGACGATTAAAGAAACAATAGACTTTGTTCAGGAACTACAGAAGCTTCACTATATCTTTTATGATGAAATGGGCTTGGCAATGATTTATCCTGGTACTGAAATGTATACGATGGCTAAGGCAACTGGTAAGATCGATGATGATTACTGGCTTACAGACAAGGGAGTGCCATATTATACAACTGAAAATGGAGGCGCCCACTCGTATGATCAATTATTTGAGTGGAAAGAGGAAATTAGGCAAAGTATTTCACTGACTAAGTTCTTTACTCCGGACGGTTTCCTTGCTCAGAGAAAGCTGATGCCAGAAATCTTACGATATTCAGATCTTCACCACTTGAGCGGATTCCTTGAGATAATGGGAGAAGCTATAAACTCCACTGGACTAGTGTCTAAGATTGTGCAGAATGCTCTGCAAAAGGAGCCAAAAAACATGCTCCCTCAGATCTCGAAGACAACTGAAAAATTTATTATTAAAGCGTTGTTTAAGCAATATGCCGAATTTTTTAATATCAAAGAAAAAAAGAGATTTATGGAAGCATATGATAATCAAGTGAAGGCGGATAACATCAAGCTTAAGCAATATGAAGAGAGAATTAATTCAATATCATATGATGCTGACGCCGATGAGGGCGACATAAAATACGAAAGTAAAGTAACGTTGCCACTGATTCAATAAACTGGGACTCAAAGGTGAAAAAGCCGGGAATGATGACGTCCAAACAGGACTATGAATATGATAACTTTAACAATTTGGCTGCAAATTTTTTAAAAAATAATAAAACAGAATATAAACGAGAGAAAGATTATAGGTATATGGCAAATTGGTACTTGGATACGAAGCCTGACATTTTTGGAATCCCAATTCAAGCAAACACGCCAAGGTGGAGGTCATCCTCCCCTCCACCAGAGCAATCTTTTGCGCAACTAAGGCAATTTTCTGGCACTAGGATGGCTGCGGACAGAACCCTTGTTAGTAACTACACAGATTACAATTACGATGAGCAACTCGCTGAATTGGTAAAGGGAAAGAGGATAGCCTATGTGTGCCCATCACCACACCTTCGTGGCAAGAAAATGGGTAAAAAAATAGACTCATATGATCTAGTGGTCAGAGTTAACCAAAATTATCATATGAGCGAGGAGGATTGGGAGGATTATGGTAGAAGAACAGATATTTTGATGAGCTGTTTAAATATAAACAAACTCAAAGCCCTTGAGGAAACTAGAGATGTGAGGGAACCTCCATACGAAATAAGTTTCTTGGAAGCTCTTCAGTATATTGTTTGCCCTCAAGTCTCCATGTGGGATATTGGTCGCGTTGATGATTTTTTAGAAAGCACGGGAAGACCTTGGCACAATGCTTGTGATGGGTGGGTGTTAAAACTGTTTAACGAGGTGGGCACTGTTGTTAACACGGGACTAACAGGAGTAATGACCCTCTTAAATTATGATATTGAAGAGGTTTACGTAACCGGAATGTCCTTTTTTAACATGAACACTTTCGGAAAAGTATATTATAATAAATATCATGATGAGGCACTGAAGCAGAATGGTTTCTCAACAACAGAGGATAGGCAACCAACCCCCGACTCTTTGAGAATGGACATCCACCAACAAGAGCCTCAGATTGATTATTTTCATAGAATGATCAAGTATCATTATTTAAGAAAGCTGACGCTTGACGATTACCTGATTGAAAATTTTCAAGATTCTGTAAAATGGGTTGAAGAGACTAAAAAGTGAAAAAGCAAAAAGTAGTCGCAATGATCCCAGCTCGTCTGGGAAGCAAGCGCATACCAAGAAAAAACATAAGATTATTAAACAACGTTCCGCTGATAAGTTATATCATAAGAGCAGCCAAAAGCGCTGACTGTTTTGATGAGATCTATGTTAACTCAGAATCAGATATTATCGGTGAACTTGCTATCAAAGAGGGTGTGAAGTTCTACAAAAGATCTGAGCACCTTACCACAGATGACGCAACAAACGATGATTTTACACTGGACTTTGTTGAGAGCACCGGGTGTGATAACCTTGTTCAAGTGCTGGCAACGTCCCCGTTTATCACACCGGAGGAAATAAGAGGCTTTACCGATCATTTTATGCAGGGTGGATATGATACGCTTATATCCGTTAACGAAAATAAGATAGAATGCATATACGGCACTGAGCCAATAAATTTCGATCAAAAGAGGCAATCACCACCATCTCAGCTACTCACGCCAGTTAACGCATATGCCTGCGGTCTGATGGCTTGGTCAAGCCAAAACTATAAAGACAACATGGCTAAATACAACAGCGGCTATCATGGAGGAGACGGAAACATTGGATTCTATACTTTATCTGGATACTCTAATATAGATATTGATAATGAGGAAGATTTTCAACTAGCAGAGGTCGTCGCGCGGCATTTGAGCACAAAAGAAAAATTTGATATTAGGTATTATGAAGATACAGCCGAGCGCGTCGAGGTAGATGTTCCCAGCATTCTGAAGATGGATGGTGTGTTGGTCAATGACCTCGCCTCCGCCAATAGTGAAACCCCCGTGAACGTCAACAATATTATCTCTAGCTTTGACCCTAAAGCTTCTTGGTCAAAGAGAGTTGTTAATACCGAAAACAATAGCGCAACGCTGATACACCAGCAACCCGGCGAAGGCAATAGGAACCACTATCACCCAAACTGGAATGAGTGGTGGTATATCGTTGATGGGCAGTGGGAATGGGATATCGAAGGCAAGAAAGTCATCGTGGGCAAAGATGATATTGTCTTTATACCAAAAGGAAAGATGCATCATATTACAGCTGTTGGCGACAAGCCAGCTATTAGATTGGCTGTCAGCAGAGAAGACGTTCCACACATCTATAAGGAATAAGGTGTGAAAGTTGATTTTAAAAACAAGCGGGTTTTGGTAACAGGTGGCACCCGCGGCATTGGCTATCAGGTAGCTAACGACATGGCTAATCTTGGTGCAGAGGTCGTTATAACGGGGACGTCCTCGTCGCCCGCCCATCTTCACAAGAATATAGAATTTATAGCTGTTAATTTTCTCAATCAGGATGCAACTGATAAGTTTATTAAATATCTGAAGACACAACAATTTGATATTTGTGTAAACAACGCCGGGATCAATAAAATAGATCCCTTCTGCGAGATTGACATAGGCGACTGGGAAGACATAATAAGAGTAAACCTAACTGTGCCGTTCCTTATCCAGCAAGCGGTAAGCAAATCTATGATAGCTAAGATGTATGGTAGGGTAATCAACGTCTCTTCCATTTGGGGCACCATAAGCACACCCCAGCGCGCCAGCTATTCATCTAGCAAGTTTGGTTTACGTGGAATGTCCTTGGCAGCAGCAGCAGAGCTGGCAGAATACAACGTACTGATCAACACAGTGTCTCCGGGGTTTACTCTAACAGATTTAACAAAGAAGATTCTAACAACCGAAAAGATACAAGAGCTGACCCACAAGATTCCAGCTAAAAGAATGGCAGAACCAGAAGAAATTTCTAAAGTCATTCTGTTTCTAGCAAGTGAGCACAATTCCTATATATCAGGGCAAAATATAGTAGTCGACGGAGGTTTCGTAAGCATATAATATGAAGATACATTCTTATAGAGGGGAATACACATTTCAATTCTCTGATCTAACCGAGAAGCTCGTAGGAAGCTTGGCTAGTAAATCTTTTTTGGTGATTGACTCGAATGTCTATAGGTTGTATCCCATCTTTGGCAGGATGTTTTCTAGTGATAATACTTTCGTTGTAATGGCTTCTGAAGAGGCTAAAACGCTGAAGACATGTAGCGGATTGGTTAACCTGCTAGTAGAGAAGGGTTTTAAAAGAAACCATAGGCTAGTCGCCGTAGGCGGCGGTATAGTTCAAGATATTACAGCTTTCACCGCCTCTGTGCTTTATCGGGGTGTAGATTGGACTTTCTTGCCAACAACCCTTCTAGCCCAAGCGGATAGTTGTATAGGAAGCAAAACCTCTATAAATTTTCAGGGAACAAAGAATTTATTAGGAACGTTCCACCCACCCAGGGAGATTCACTGTTGCACAGATTTTTTAAGCACCTTAAGTAAGGACGATATCAAATCAGGCATTGGAGAGATGTTGCATTACTTTCTTATCGATGACAGTGATATAGTGCAGGAACTAAACAACTCATATAAAAAAATCTTAATGGAGCCAGATGTTAGGTTAGAAAAATTTATTCTTGAAAGCCTTGAAATAAAGAGGCATATGATACAGAGAGATGAATTTGATAAAGACGAGCGACGAATTTTTAATTATGGGCATACCTTTGGTCACGCCATCGAAGCGATAACCAAATATGAGATTAGTCATGGTATTGCAGTAACATTGGGTATGGACTTAGCAAACTATATTTCATTAAGGATGGGGCTTATTGATAAACAGGTGTTTGATACACTGCACCAGTCTTTGAAACATAATCTGCCAACATACCGCCTGCCCCAAGACTTGCTCCAGGGATATTTTGCCCTGCTAGCTAGGGATAAGAAAAACATTGATGATTCACTGGTTTGTATTCTTCCTTATGGGGCGGGAGATATGAGAGTTACTAGAATTGATGATCTGGACATGATAAAGAACTTTATCAAAGAATATATGGAGAAATAATGGGAATCGCCAACAACAGCAGGTTTAACATATGTGTTGATTTTGAGAAGAGCCACGACTCATACCTTTATGATAAAAACACAGATAGAGAGTATTTGGATTTCTTTGGTATGTACGCCTCTCTACCCCTCGGGTATAATCATGGTATCTTTAAGACACAAGAATTTCGTGATGAGATCTTAAGAGCGAGTAGTTTCAAAATAAATAATTGTGAATTCGTTTCAGACGAAACATTGGAGTTTGACGATCTTTTTAAAAAATACGCCGGAAAGGGAATTTATAAGTTTTTTCACTACTCTTGCACGGGGGCTCTGGCAGTTGAGGCGGCTATTAAGACCTGCGCTGAGCACAAAGGGCATCAAAACATAAAGGTTCTATCGTTTAACAACAGCTTTCACGGAGTTAACGGATATGGTGGATTCACTACGTCTAAATTTTATCCTGCAAGCAAGAAGCTAGAAAACCTGCCACAACCTTTTTCTATTAAAATAGATATGAATTTACAACAGGTTCTTGAGGCTGTCCGCGACAATAATATCACCTGTATTTTGGTGGAACCTATACAATGTAGTTCTGGCGATATACACCATAAAGTTGAATTCTTTCGAGACCTTCAGGAGACAGCAAATCTTCATAACATTCCAGTAATACATGACGAGATACAAATTGGCTTTGGCGGAACAGGAAAATTGTGGCATTTTGAACATCTAGGGTTGCAGCCAGATTTAGTTGTATTCGGAAAGAAGACCCAACTATCAGGAATTATGGTCAAGGAGAAGTTTGGAGAGATCTTCTCTAAAGAAAGGCGAACCAAGCTTGAAGTTACTTGGGATGCTGATGTCTTGGATATGATTAGGTGTAAATACATAATAAAAGCATACAAAAAATATGATATACTAGAAAATGTAAACAATATGGCAAATGAGCTTATTAGTGAGTTGTCAAAAATTAAAAACATACACAACTTAAGAAATAAGGGATTGATCGTTGGCTTTGATTTGCCATCTGCATCAGCTAGAGACAACACTCTGCAGGAGATGAAAAGGAACGGTCTTATATGCAATGTAGCTGGATCTACAGCCGTGAGGCTAAGACCCAATCTAGCTCTAACACATAGTGAATTGTGCAATGCCGTTGAAATAATAAAGCAATCAATCAGAAAGAGGTAAGCCGATGTTAATTGATTTTGAAAATATAGAGGAAAAATGCAATACAGCCGTCGCGACAGAGGAGTATGAACGACTTTGCGAAAAGGTAAGAAATGCAAAGAGGATCTTTCTAATTGGAAATGGTGGTTTGCATTATGTATCTAGCCATATGGCAACAGACTTATCTAGATTGATACCCGACAAGGCTGTGCATTCATTTGATAGTGTTGGATTTATAACTTCCAATGCCAACGACCATGGTTATGGTATGATCTTTGTTCGCTGGCTTGAAACAATGGCAAATTTTGAAAACCCAGATGAATGCTTGGTTGTTGGAATGTCTTGCTCGGGAAACTCTGGGAATGTCATCGACGCACTTCACTGGGCACAAGATAGGGGCTGGAGTACCTTTATGATAAGTGGTCAACACTCTAGGGTTCTAAGGGATTCGGTTGATGAGGTGTCTCTTAACTGCGATTATTTCCACACAGTTGAGGTAGCTTGTATGATGTTGTTTTATGACCTAATTCACCGCACGGGAAATCACTGCCCTTCAATCGACCAAGAGAAGAGAAGAATGAGTGGTTCTCCCCTTCGAAAGGGTGCAGATGGCTGAGGTATTAGTCACAGGAGGCACAGGCTTTCTAGGAACTAGGCTTAAGAAGGTGAAGCCAAATTGGCTATACCTTTCCTCAAGAGACTGCAATTTGCTTGATTTCAAGGAGTCTCTAGAGTTCTTTTCTTCTCACAAGCCTTCCGCGATCATTCACTTGGCTGCTAGGGTTGGGGGTATTAAAGATAATGCCAATAATCAAGCAGAGTATTTTTTTCAAAATACGATGATGAATACAAATGTAATTCATATAAGTTCAATCTTAGGCGTCCCAAGGGTGCTTAGCTCTCTAAGCACTTGTGCATTCCCAGATCAGGTTAGTCAGTATCCGTTTAGTGAAAGCGAATTGTTCAACGGTCCCCCCGCTAGAACAAATTTTTCTTATGGTATAACAAAGAGAGCCTTGCATGCTCAAACAGTTGCATATAGGGAACAGTATGGGTTGAATTATTCTAGTTTTTGTCCTTCTAATTTATATGGTCCATCTGACAACTATGACCCAGAATCATCTCATTTTGTAGCGTCTTTAATCCGAAAGATCTCGGAAGCAGATGACGGAAACACAATTGAGCTGTGGGGCTCTGGAGCACCTTTACGCCAACAGTTGTACATTGATGACTTGTGTGAATTGATTCCGGTATTGTTGGAAAGGCACAATACAGAGATACCTTTAATTGTGGCAAATAACGAGAATTTATCAATTAAAGAGATGGCTTATGCTGCTAGAGAATCTTTAAACAAGGACGTTAAATTCTTTTTTAACGGATCCTACGAAGGTCAGCATCGAAAAGATGGTAGCAATAAAGCTCTTATTGAAATGACTGGAAAATATAACTTTACAAAATTTAAAGATGGCATCAAAAAGACGTATAATTGGTACTTGGAGAACAAATGAAAACTGCGTTTATAACTGGAGTTACAGGTCAAGACGGATCGTATTTAGCAGAGCTTTTGCTAAATAAGGGCTACAAGGTCATTGGTCTAAAGAGGAGAACTTCTTTAATCTGCACAGATAGGATTAATGGATTCTACGATCATGAGAACTTTGAATTAAGATATTTTGAACTAAATGATGCAGGCTGTATGTGGCGGCTTCTGCAGGAATACAAGCCCGACGAAATTTATAATCTTGCAGCTCAATCTCACGTTAGGGTATCTTTTGAGGTAGGCGAATCCACAGTTGACGGAATTGCTATGGGAACTTTGAGGCTTTTAGAGGCTGCTCGCCATGTCACCCCAAACGCAAGGTTCTACCAAGCATCATCATCAGAAATGTTCGGAGACAATCCAAACTACCCTCAAGATGAAAATACTCGTTTAATGCCAGCATCTCCGTATGCCTGCGCAAAGACTTTCGCGCACAACCTTGTGAGAAACTATCGTGAATCTTATAATCTACACGCCTCTTCTGGCATTTTGTTTAATCACGAGTCTCCCCGCCGAGGTGAGACCTTTGTTACCAGAAAGATTACCCTAGCAGCCGCCCGGATAAAATTGGGGCTGCAAGAAAAGCTTTACCTAGGAAACCTTGAAGCTAAGCGTGACTGGGGTTTTGCTGGTGACTACGTTGAGGCTATGTGGCTTATGTTGCAACAGGATAACCCAGATGACTATGTTATTGCGACCGGAGAAACCCACACAGTCAGGGAGTTTCTTAATTTAGTTTTTAAAATCGCTGACCTAGATGTTAGGGATTATGTGAGAATCGACAGCAGATTGTTTAGACCCCACGAGGTTCCTTTGCTGCTCGGTAGTTCAACTAAAGCAAAACAAAAACTCGATTGGTCTCCAAAAATTAACTTTGAAGGCTTAGCGAGAATGATGTATGAAGAAGATTTAGAAAAAGTAAAGTCTGAAATTTAAAAATTTTTAAAAAGGAGAAAAAAATGCCAACTAAGACTGAAGTAAATAACGAGAGGCAGATCACTACCCTGCGCTCTCGTGTGAGTGAGCTAACTGATCGCATTGTCATCCTAGAGAATGAACTCAAGACAACAAGGAAGCTAGTTCAGCAAGACATGAGAAAAATTCTCAACGTTGTTGAGGGGAGGTAAGAAAATGGCAGAATTAAAGAGTTTTAACCTATCTGATCAAGCTCTAGGCGCTGTTATGATGGCACTGCAGAAGTCCCTTATGGAACAATCGGATATTGTCCCGGTTCTCCAGAAGATGGATTTTGTGCCTACTGATAAGGGTCTAGTTGTAAAGAACCCCCCTATTGTTAAGTTTGATACCGATGGCATGATACTAGATGACAATAACGAGTAGTAATGCCAACATATACTTACAAGTGTGAAAAATGTGATTTAGTGTTTGAGCATTTTCACGCCATGAGTGAGACCTTAGAGCATTGTGTTACTTGCAATCCCCCAGCCCCAGTAAAAAGGGTGCCCTCCAAGACATCCAATATCAAGAAAAATAATAATTTTTCAAAACAAAAGCCGGGAAAAATTGTTAAAGAATATATACGAGACGTAACAAAAGAAGTAAAAGAAGAAAAGAAGAGATTACGAGAGAAGATTACATAAATGAATATTTTATTAACAATCTCTTTCCTGCTGTCTTTTCTTGTTAACGTATTGTTGGCGTGGTACTCCAAGAAGCTAACCAGTCAATTCATATTTTTTTCTGATACACTAACGTCGCTAGAAAACGATCTGCAAGAATTTAGCACACATATCACTAGTGTTCACGAGCTAGAAACATTTTATGGTGATGATACTTTGGGAAGATTGATGCAACATTCCAGGGAATTAACTAATAACATCTCACAATTCAATGATAGCTTTTCCCTTGAAGAGCTAGAGCAACCGGAAGAGGAGGAAATCGATGGCGGCGCGTAGAGGGAGAAAAAGATCAAAGAGTAAAAATCATTATTTCACAAAAGACCACGAGAATGCGATAGTCGCGTATGCAAATACTAGAGACGTGCGTGTGAGAACACAGCTCTATATTGAATATATTGAGCCCGCCTTTAGTGAGATGGTAGATAAGGTGGTTTTTACCTATAAATTTACCACACTTCCAAACGTAGACTCACTGCGTGAAGAATGCAAAGTTTGGTTAACCACAATTTTAGATAAATACGACCCCAATAAAGGGTCAAAAGCGTTTTCATACTTCTCAGTAATTACTAAAAACTGGTTTATACACAAAGTAAAGAAGACCAACACTAGGAATAAAAGGGAGACCGACTTTGAGGATATTAGTGGAGAGGTAGAGCAGAAGTATCTATCCTCTTACAATCCATATCACCACAAGAGAGAAGAGGCTGAATTTTGGAATTATTTGTGGGGTGAAATTGATACCTGGGATACTGGCAACTTAAAAGAGAATGAAAAGAAGGTCTTAGAAGCTATAAAGATAATATTATCTAGCCCCGAGGATATTGAAATTTTCAATAAAAAGGCTATTTACCTATATATTCGAGAGATCACAGGTCTTAACACCAAGCAGGTTGTTAATAACTTAAACAAGATGCGTGTTAAATATCGTGTTTTCAAGGGTAAATGGAATCGCGGGGACATCTAATGAAAGACCTGAACGCCTATCTAACTGAGGCTATAGATAATATAAGAGAGGATCGAGAGGTAACTAAGGAGCTTCTCTCTGATGTTATGCAATACATGTCGCAAGACCAACATAGCCATAAAGAGGTGGGACAGACAGCAGCCAAGTATGTAGAGACTTTGCAGAGATCTAATGAGCAACTTGTAAAAGTCAGCACAATCATACATAAGCGAGAGAGTTCATCCGGCAACCTTGGTCTTTCAGACAAAGATAAAGACGATTTGTTTGATATGATCAAGGGTGAAGACTAATGGCGAACCAGAGAGATGTAAAAGAAGAGATAAACTACCTACCTCAAGACCCCTTTGCGGATAGAATTGATCCTGCAGGTCAGAATAGAAAATCTTATGAGTACACCCTGCAGCGCGAGGGTGCAATTGCGTTTTTTAAGAAAAATGTCTTAAAAGATGCTAAAGTTTTTCAAGCAATTGTTATTGATGTAGAATCCGATTCCCCACTCTTGAGGCAAAGAACGGCAAGGGGGCAAACTGACTCCTCTCAGAAAGAATATGTGGCAGTTCGTGCTAGAGTGCCAAAATTACACGCACATGTTTTAAGTCCAGAAACCATCCCTATGGACAAGAGTAAGCCTGGTGCAAAGGGTATCATTCAACAGCACCCTCTCTTTATAGCCAAAATAGGACCGAAGACCCCGATTCCTGCCGAGGGATCCATTATAAAAGTTTCGTTTGGAAAGGGACCAGTCTCTGGGCAATATGACGGGGTCTATTTGGAGCTTTACGAAGGACCAGCTGCTTTTGACGATAGTGGAAATACGGTCGACCCTTCGACAAGGCTGCAGTTTGCTGTTGAGCCTGGCGAGAGGATTAATATTCGGGAGCGCTCTGGCGACGGTATAACTACTATGACTCCCGTCGAGAGGCAGCAGGCAGAGCTTAACTCCAGGCGTGTAGGCGAGCCGCCACCAGTTGGCAACCCACCAGACCCCGCAACTCAGGTGGGACCGCCTCCAAATAACGGGCTTACACCTTTTGCATCAACTATCTTCGATAGCCCGTACCCAGTGTCTAGTGAGTATGGTCTAGAAAGGGGAACTAGGAATCATAATGGAATAGATTTTGCTACCCCACTAGGGACTCCGCTGAAAGCGGTTTGCGCAGGCACAATTCGAGCCGTTAGGCGAACGGACCAGTATATCTCTGACGGGCTAGCAGCCCCAAGAGGTAGCGACGAGAACAGAAACGCTCGCGCCGGCAACTTTGTGGAAATAGAAAGGGGCGACGGAGTTACCGCGCGCTATCTTCATATGAGTGAGATCGAAAGTAATCTCCAAACCGGAGGCACCGTCGAGGCGGGCACCAAGATTGGAGAAACTGGTGACTCTGGCTCTCCAGGCAGTTTTCATTTACACTTTGAGGTTAAAGAGGGAAACAACAAGGTTAACCCAAGACGATATCTGACAAACGATACGTTTAATAGGGGAAATAGATCCTTGCCACCAGCAAGCTAATAGAAGGAATAATGCATGAGCGAAAAAGCAAGAGATTTTAAAGGGATATCTGGAGCACAGGAATCAACCATACAAGCAGCACAAGCAACTGACGAGCTAGCATATTCCGGTATAAATGGTAAGAAGCTCATCGAAGCAGTTCCCAGTTTTGACAGAACCCCCTGTGAGGTGGTCATTAGCAATGAGAACAACTCTTGGATTATATTGGGTCGTGATAGACCAGCTGATATCACATCCGGCTATGGCGGCAAAGGAAACACTCAAGCTGGGTCCATTGATATGGTGGTAGGCAGAATGGCTTCCTCAAAAGGTGGTCCAAAGACCGATAGGGTTGTTGCGCCAAATATGTTTACAGACGCAGCCAGAATTTATGTCAGCCAAAAGACGGATGTTGATGTAAACTTTGGCTTAGTAGGAGACGCGGAAGTCAATGAAAGATCCGCCGTGGCAATGAAGGCAGATGCTGTTCGCCTCATCGGTCGTGAGGGGATTAAACTAGTCACTGGTAAAGCAAGGGGCGTCATTGGCACAGGACGCGGCGGAGAGAAAAATTCTCAAGGTGGAGAGATTGAGACAATTGCGGGCATTGAGTTGATTGCTGGAAATGATATAGAAACAGAAGAGTTAGAGCCAATAGTCAAAGCATACGCCCTCGCCGAGGCGCTAGAGGTAATAATGAAACAAGTTTCAGATTTAACAGATATCGTCAACGAAATGGCAATAACACAGACTAAAATTAATAATATAGTTGCAGCACACACTCACACTTTTGCCGGTCCCGGCAAGGTATTAGTTTCAGAACAACTAACACCGTTTATCCCAAGTCAAGAGGCATATAAGATGTCTGCTGTACATCAAAATATTTATAAATTAAAAATTAAGTCTGGAGTATCAGTGCCGGAAACTAGGTTTAAGCCCACTGGCACGAGATGGTTTGGAAGCCGTTTTAACAAAACGAATTAGGATAATATTATGGCAATCGCAATAGGAAGTCCAGATAGATACACAGCGCTTGAGGGTCCATCAAGCGTTGATAGTATCCGGTATATGTGGTGGAAGCAGTATGTCTTCCCCATGATCTATTTCAGTGATAAAGATTTTACAGGCGTTACTCCTAGCGCTAGCGATATCTCTAGAGCAGAATCTGGCTATGATTATGACGAGATGTGGAGGAGAAATACCGAAGACTTCGCTCCTGCCCCGCGTCCACGATTGCCTGTTGACCCAGATGGTGGGGTATACTCGACAAGTTATTTAGACGCTTTTCTAAGCCGTGACCCGTCATATTATGGTGAAGGAACCGATGCAGGCGAGGGAACATTGGCTTCGGGTATTCTTGAGGGCTACATAACCCAAGAAGAATTTATAGGAATGACGAAAGCTCAGGCTCGCGCCGTCATTTTGCAAGTAACAAAGAGAATGCATTATGTTGTTGATTTTTGGCTTGGTCAGATTGATAGGGGGTATATCTCGCGAGACCTCTGGTTTTCAGACGCAGGGGGTATTCGAACCTATTTTGCTGATGAATACGGCGATTTTTCAAATAGAGTCAGAAACGCAACAACTTTAGATACATATACTCTAAAAGCTGCCATCTCTGATGCTAAACTATGGGCGAAATATTTTAAGTATGACCCCGCCCGTGATTCTGAAATATATCCAGATGGGGATCCATCCCGTCCGAGGGCAAACACAATTGAAAGTGCATGCGAGATCTTGCCTGGCTCAATGATACCCAGCGGGTGGTGCCTATTGGCTTCAGCAGGGGCAGCAGTTACAGAAGATCCAAGTGGTAGGTTAGTGTTCGACGAAACGGAAGGCTCAGTTCCTGCTGGAAGTGGCACGACCGCCGCGGAAGATGTAGGCGGACCCTTGTCATCGGTGCCTCCAATGATTGTGCCCCCACCACCGCCATGCCCAGAGGAAGAGCCTGAAGGAGAGGTAGTAGAGGATTGTGCATTTGACCCGGGAGCAATAGTTCCAGATTGGACAACGCAAGCAACGCCGTTCCTGAATTCTAGGGTGTGTGAGTATTACGTGCCCATCAAGACAGATTACGCTTGCCCCGGCGCCGAGGAGTTGCCTGCGCGGGTTGAAGAGTTTTTTCCTGAAGCGATCCAGAAATTAATGGATTTCTTGAATAAGGACTATTTTCAAGAAGATTTTAATATTCTATCAAGCTTTATTGTAAATGGAGGGTTTTACGAATTTGACAAAGCTCCCAATTTAAACTTACAGTTGCTTTATAGATTTCCATTTTCTCTAATACGAGCTATGAGGCTAGAGGACAGAATCCCAGCTCAACCTGAAGATCTAACACTGGAGGGTAGCTTCTTTGAGGTCAACGCCTCTGAATTTAATTCTAATGCCGATAAGCTAAGTAAATTCTTGGGAACCCTCACCAAGCAACAAGCTGACCTATGGAGAAGCCAAAGAACTAAGATGGTTTTGCAAGGCTCGACCATAGAAGCAAACTTTACAGCGGAATCAAAAAACGTTTCAATTCTAAAGGCTTCTTTGGTTGATACACTGGCACACAGCGGATTCAAGCTACCCTCTGAGTTTGAGCCCACAACAAGAGCTGCTGAAGTAAGGGTGCCAAATAGCAAACTCGTGGCAGAGAGCATATTCGTATACCACGATTCAAACTATAATCTAACTGCCATGTTTGCAAAGGAGAGAGGTGGGGAACAAGAAGAAATAAGTATACGATCGCTAGATCAGACATCTCCTTTGGTTTTCCCGACAATGATATCGTATCTATCTAGGCTACCTGAAATTGCACTTAGTATCTCTACCGCGCCTCCGATTGGCGTGTTAGATTTTGCGACAAGATATCACTATCCCCCTATTAGGGTGGCAGACCAAACAAATACAGAAACACCAAGCCTGTTACCGGCGAATTGCCAAGACGGCGAATTAGCAGCCATTGAGAGGTCTATAGTTGACTCAGTTATGAGTCTAGCCGATGAAATCTCTTCAAGATTAGCATCGGATTTGTGTATGACTCCTGAGCAGCTAAAAGAGCGAGACAAGAGACTAGGTAGCCAAAACGTCTTAGATCAGTTGGGGGAGGTCCTAACTGCAGAAGCTGGGCGTCAACTTTTGCCCGGTGACCTGACCATGGCAAATTTACCACAAGCTATTGAGCAAATATCGCAAGATGCTGACGTCATAAAATCAGCCTGGGAGAAGCTTTTTAATAAGATGAGTGTTTGCGGTCTGTTTAAACTGATGGCTCAAACACTAAAGTTTATATCTCAATTTGATGTATGTGGGATAAGTGCTGAGACTGCTCTCGCGTTAGCAATTAAGTCTGCTCTCAAAGAGATAGACCCGAAGGTATTGAGGGGCATATATGGGGCTTTATCCGCAGAACAGCAATCAGAAATATTGCAAATTTATACGGATAGACTATCCCAATATATGGAAGATGTTGGGTATAACGGTGCCACACAATTTCCTTGGGACTTTGAACAACAGATAAGCAATCTAGAGGATAGTCGGTACACTGGAAATTTTGTGTATCAAGGGTCAATCTTTCAAAATAATTCTGACGCAGATCAGCTCCAAAGTGAATATAGAAGTGCTTACACTTTAGGGTATCGTGGGGACACATATGAACCGGAAGAGTCTTATACGGAAGAGCAGGCATACGCTTTCTGGGTTGGATACGCCCAGGGCGCTAGAGACGATGCTGGCACCGGTCGCGATACTGACCCAACACTGCCGCCAAGAGAAGAAACGCTAGAAAAGTTTGCCTCTGCCGCCGACAGGCAGCAAGGGAGGGATCCAAATTCTTTTAGTGGTCTATCTGGTGGGCTATTAGCCGATCTTTATGGCATAACTGTAGAGATTTTGGTAGATATCATCACTGATATTTTAGACTTTAGTGAACTGCTGGAAGCAGTTAAGGACATTCCAGTAATAGGATCCCTAATCACAGCATTCGCCGATTCGGCTTCGTGCGTAGTCAATGTCAATAGCAGCAAAAAAGGTGAAGGCGAATTAAGTTTTGCGGAACTTAGTCAAAACATTCAGTCAGCAATCGCTGATTTTGATATTTGCGAACTTCCCCCTGCTAAAAGACCAATAACATTGCCAAACATTGAGCAGATAACAATATCTCTTAATGTTGTCTCGCTAAGGTCCATGTTCGTCAATACACTTCTACCAGTCTTGAGGGATCTGCTGATCCAGATTCTCCTTAAGGTTCTTTTGAGGCTGATAAGCAAAGCTACTGAGGTCCTAAAGGGGGCTGTTTGCGACCGTGCTAGGGGTAATCTATCCGCTGCAGTTGAGGGGTCCATAGTTGGTCGCGCGGCTGCTATTTCTGGTCCCCCTGTCGGCAATCTGGGTGATCTCTTCAGAGAGGCATTTTGTGGAGCCGATGCTCCCCAGGGCACGATCAATGATGGGTTGGCTAGAATGTTCTCTTCCGCAACTGGAGATCCAACCGCTGCCAACACAGCTTTGACGTCCTCGGATACATCTTGCTCCTTGGTCGACGCTCTTAGCAACCGATTGAGAATGGATCAATTAATAGATCTTCTGGAGGGAACCGCCGGTCCCGGTGTAATAGACAGTGTTCTAGAGATCGCCCAGACAGAGTGTGTGGAGTTATCTTCCTTTTTATCAGATTCCGAATCAGTTAAAAATTTCTTCATAACCCTGGGCACCAACTTTACAACAGAGTTTTTAAGCCAGTTTAGAGACGGTCTGGGCGCCTTCGGCGCGGATAGAGATACTATCGCCACAACTTGCGACCCCGAGGCTCCAAACCCCCTTGCTGACCTCTTAAGAGAGGAATGTGGCGATCAAATCACAGAAGAGCAGATACAACAACAAGTTGCAGCTTTTGAAAATAGAATAGAAGATATTGTATCTGATTTTACAGCCACGATGACAAGAGGCTTTGACGCATCTTTGACAGACACAATAGCGACGTCCTTACAGCAAGCTATACCTAAAGATTCTCCGGGCAATCTTTCTCTAGCGTCTGAGAATATTGATACGATGTTCGATCCTTTCTACGCCTCTTATTCTTTTGACATGTCCAGCGGCTTTAAACCAAATAGAAACAATGGTTTTTTAAATGCTGTATTATCAAACACAGAAGCACTCCCCTTGAGGGGTCAGTTTGCTGCTTATAATGCCGCTGTGGGAATGTTGACAGGACCTGCCTTTGCTTTCCTGCCTATTCCCCCTATCCCGCCGTTGATAATCCCAACGCTTGTCGAGAATGTAAGAAAAAGTTTCTTTGGGGGAGCCTATGACATCATAGACGGTCCAGAAGATCCAGATGCATCCCCTCCAGTGGGAGATGAGCCAGCAGCTAGAATTCCAATATTTTCAAAAAAACCCGATACTGTGGCAAAATATTTACAAGACCAGTTATCCTCAAATAATTTATTTACTGTCTCCGAGGAACAGCCGGAAACAGTCATAGCTAATTTTGAACTTAATGGGGACACCTTATTTAGCATGAATTATGAATTCAACACGGGCAGGTTTAGGCTAACAAGGCATATTCGTAGCGCGGGGCAGAGCGGAATTGATGACTCTAAGACAATTGAGTTTCGAAACACCCACACCAGGGATATCTTTTTTCAACTGGAATCATTACTTGGTCCTTCTGGTGATGGTTTGGGTTTAAATTCTCTATATGACGCCATAAGATACACCTCTACAGATGCTGAAGATAGAACCTATTCTCTAGACGATCCAGTCACCACATCAGGGGGAGGCGTTATCAGTAGTATAACTGCCCTTGACGAGGAGGAAATGGAGCAAAGTCTTGCATCAATCTTGCCAGGGTATGGCGGCAGGAACGACCCTCTGAATGTTGGCACAACTTTCTTAATGAGGCAGATGATACTAACAGGTCTGTTTCCCAATCCTGCTTCCTCCGAGACATTTGAATATTCAGAGTATACAAGAGAAATGTATATTTTGATGGCGAACTTAAGAGCGAAGGCACTTAGGGGGGCTGGAAAGTTAATCGCAGATAATAATAATGCATTCAGTTATGGAAGATATAACCTAGACACTATTTCAGATTCTCAAGTTTACCCAGCAATCGATACAGAGCTGATAGAAAAGGGATATAGCATCGTGTACCTAGAAGATGGAAACATCTTTGTACAGCCGCCACGAAAGGGAGGCTGGTTAGAGTTAAAGGATATTCTGCTACCAGAGACTGTGGAATCATACTGTTGTCCTGATAAAAAAGAATTATTAGACCTGGAATCAATAAAAGAGAGAACTTTGCGTGGGTATAGTCTAACAGAAGATGACCCGAGGCTAGAGCTTAACCCCAGGACTGTTCGCCAGCCGCCCTATTCTAGACCATTATCTAGACTTGTGCTAGCTTCAATTGAGGGGGCGATCTTGACCACCCTTCGTGTTTATATTGTAGAAAACATCATCCAGGGGTATGCTTCATTCGGCAAATTTAAGACAAATCTTAATTATACTTATGATCAAATTTTGATTGATTACATGGCTGAGAAGATTCGAAATGGCTTGAAGAGCCAACCGCCAAACCCTGGCGGTCCAGCGCTAGCCCCAGGAGTTTCATCTGACGGGGAGAATAAGCTATATGCATATTGGTATGAATTTTTAGAGCAGTGTGTACAGGTCTATATTCGTAGAACAAATGCTGAGCAAGCAATTATAACTTCTGAAATTGACAGTGCCTTGCGAACAATAAGCGCAACAATGGAAGCATATCAGTATCCCCAAAGAAAGGATCTTCGTGCAGCTAGGCAGACTCGTCCTTTTATGACGCTAAAGAGATTACGCAGGGAGAGTAAGATTGAAGCGATTAGGCAAACAGAACAATATGCTATGGTCATTTTAAAGCAATTGATTTCTGAAGAGTTGCGAATATTATCTGATGATATAGAGGAAATCCTTCCTTCCCCCGCCGGCGGATGGGTGGAGAATGCTGGATTAAATTTCTTACGCCAACAAGCTTACGAGATTGGTGGCAGAAACATCTTCGATGTTCCAAAGGTTGGTGGAAGAATCCTTCCCAATATTGGTGTCGCGACGTTTAGAGATGACTTTGAGAACGATAGCCAGTTCGTGTTAGAGTCTTATATCAAGGCAGAACTTAATACAGCCGGCAGAGCAGAGATCTCCTCTCTGTCGACAAATACCCCAATTGGCATAGAGGAGATGTTGGAGCTATTGGAGGCTTCAGCCGACTATGATTCGTTATCCTCGACGCAGGTAAGAGAATTGTTCACCTCCTTCAGGTACGGCTTAAGGCTTGTTTATGTTCCCAAGCCAACTGATTTTGGTGGAGATTTAGTTAAAAATAGAATGGGTGCCTTCGGCGACGACATAGTTAACCGCCTATATACCCATTCTGGTATTAGTGGCGGCGGAATAGGAGTATACACTATTCCAATTATATATTCTGAATCACTGGAACTGCAATTCACCGGCACATTTGGAGAGTTTAGGACAATTGCTCTAGAAAGTCAAAGCAGTGTTAGGTCTGAGGGCTTTAATTGGAGAATGCTAACGCTCTTAATGACGCAGACCGACCAGTTCAGATTAATGTTTGACTATGCTGCCCCGGTTAAGGCTATAAACTCTTTAACTTCAATATTCAACATTGAAGGATTTTTGGATTCTATCGGCGTTTCTGACGGCTGGACAGTACAACCCATGCCTCCGATTCCTCCTCCCATACCCATACCTCTTCCTCCGCCGGGAGGATATTTTCAGTGGAGCAAAAAGCTTTTCCCTAATATGAAGCGTAGGTTGAAGAGGCTATTCAACCTATTGTATAGGTCTAACGACTTTAACTATAGTCCCGCCGGCACATCGCCATCACGTCGAGAAATTAGTGATGCACGACAGGCGCTAGATCTACCTGGGTTCCTTGATGGCTTATCCCCTGGCATGCAAGATAGGATAATATTTGAAGATCCGCTTTGCTTGAGAGAAGAGAACCCTCTTTCCGAAACGCCTCGTGGAACAATACCCGGCTATGACGGCACCGTGGCAGACCGAGCCGCCGAACTAGCGGATGAAGGCTACAGCGCGACAGAAATCAAGGATATTATTGCAGGCGAATCAGGTTATGGCGCGAGGACTCCAAATGCTGCCGAGTCGGCATCACCCCCGCCCGAACCTCCCCCTAGGGATTCTTTTACAACCTTCGACGATGACGACGATGATGACTCTGCGATTGGCTTTGGTGCTGGTCCAGGCATCGGCGGCGGCGGAAGCGGCAAGTAAGCCGATTGTTTGATTAGGGTTGAATTTTAAAGTAGACTATTTAGGAATGAGGAGAACTCTTAATGTCTGGTATTGCTCCAAAACTGCCAATAACGGTGAACACAGAGGATGGCATCACATTAATTAAAAACTATGATGACCTGGTCACACAGAATTTAAAAATGCTTATCTTGACAGTCCCGGGCGAAAGAATGATGGACCCAGAGTTTGGCGTGGGTGCGAGAAATTACTTATTCGAGCAGATGACGCAAGCGACTTTTGAAGATTTTAGAAGCAAGTTGTTAGAACAGCAGCTGAAATATTTGCCGTATCTAACAATTCAGAACGTAGAGTTTGCTTCATCGTTGACAAATCCGAACATGAATGAGAATCTTTTAGGAATTAAGATTACTTACTTCAATAAGGTGTTAAAATCAACTAATGTTTTGTTATTGCCCGTAAGTTAATGAAATAACTATTTATATTGATAAGTTTGGTAAAAAAATAATGTCTAGAAACAAAAAAGTGCCAATTCGCTATACAAGCAGAGATTTTGATAGCATCAAGCAGGACCTCGTTGACTACGCAAAAAGGTACTATCCCGACACTTTCCGAGATTTTAGTGAGGCTTCTTTCGGCTCTTTGATGTTGGATACAGTCGCATACGTAGGCGACATACTTTCATTTTATTTAGATTACGAAGTTAACGAGAGCTTTGTAGATTCAGCAACTGAATATAATAATGTTATAAACCATGGCGAACAGATGGGGTATCGTTTTGCCGGTGGTGCTTCTGCTTATGGTGTATGTGCTTTCTATATTAAGGTGCCAGCTAACGGCACTGGACTTGGACCTGACACGAATTATATGCCAATCCTTAAAGCAGGTGCCACACTATCATCTACTGGCGGCTCTTCTTTTATTTTATTAGAAGATATTAATTTTGAAAATCCGGAAAACGAGCAGGTGGTGATGGAGCAAAACGTTGATACCGGATTGCCCACATCTTATGGTATTCAAGCTTTTGGTCCAGTAGTATCTGGCAAGTTGGGCACTGAGACCATAACGGTAACCGATTTTGAGAGATTTAGAAAGATTACACTGTCTACAAGGGATATAGTAGAAGTGCTATCAGTGTCTGATTCAGAAGGGCATATTTATTATGAAGTGCCCTATTTGTCTCAAAATGTAGTCTATAGGAGCATTGCTAATCGAAGCGGCAGTGCCAGTAGTTCTGAGGCACCTCCTGCGATAGTTAAGCCGTTTGTAGTGCCAAGAAGATTCACAATCAAGAGATCTCGCAGAACGACAGCTTTGCAGTTTGGCTACGGATCAGATTCAGAGACTAATAGTCCATCGGTGGCTGACCCCACCAATATAGTCCTTCAGAGGAATGGTCGCGACTACGTTACAGACGAATCTTTTGATCCTTCTAAACTTTTGGACACGGATAAGTTTGGCATTGCGCCCTCTAATACTACTTTAACTATAAGATTCAGGAAAAATGATACCACGAATGCTAATGCAGCTGTAGGTGCAATCAACAAGGTTATAAATTCCGACTTAGTCTTTAAAGATCCTACCGTCTTAGGCACCTCTTTAAGGAATAGCGTCCTAGGGTCGTTAGATGTGACAAATTTAAGTCCTGTCGCTGGCGACACTTCAAACCCTGATATCTCTGAGCTAAAGCAGCAAATTATGGACAACTTTGCTTCGCAAAACAGAGCGGTCACAGAACAAGATTACAAGGCTTTGGTTTATGCTATGCCTGGTCAATACGGATCCATAAAAAGATGTGCGATTTATCGCGATCCCGACTCATTTAGGAGAAATTTAAATCTCTACGTAATGTCGCAGGATAAGAACGCCAGACTAACGACAACAAACAGTCAAGTAAAAACAAACTTAAAAACTTGGTTAAGTCAGTATAAAATGATCAATGACACAATTGATATCTTAGACGCAAAGGTAGTGAATATCCAAATTAAATATACTTTGATGGCTCATACACCCGATAGACAGCTTGGTCTTGTTTTGGCGGCGAATAAAGCGCTAGCTGAAAGATATAATAGTAGAAAGTTTGATATTGGTGAGTCTTTTGATATTGCTGAAGTTTACCAAATCTTGAATAAGATTCCCGGTGTCGCAGACGTTAGAAATGTTCGAATCATTAATAAATTTGGAGGAGATTATTCTAACATTGGCTATAACATAAGGGACAACATGTCAACAGATGGAAGATTTGTCAATATACCAAAGAATGTAATTCTTGAGGTCAAATTCTCTGAACGAGATATTATAGGAACTGTTAAATAATGGGACTAAAAAGATATACGGCATCTGCCGACACAACAATCACAAATGCCTATAAATCTAATTTAACCACTCGTGGTACGGGTTCTAACATGGGTCGCGCTGATTCCTTGGAAATATTTTCAATTTATGCACAAGAGAGTTCAGGTTCATCAGAACTCTCCAGAGCGTTGCTAAAGTTTCCAACAGATACTATAGCAGCAGATCGTGCAGCTGGCACAATACCAGCCTACGGTAGTGTTAGTTTTTATTTGCGAATGTTTAACGCAACCACCCCTTTTACACTTCCTAGGAATTTTACCCTACAAGTTCAGGCTGTTTCTGGCGCCCATAGTTCCGATATCCCTAAACAGTATGATTTTAACTGGCAAGAGGGAAACGGTATAGATATGGACAATTATACCGATGTAACACGCGATGGTATAGGAACAAACTGGATTAACATGGGTTCGAGTAGTACCGATGGAGTAGTCAAGTGGGGCTCCCAGGGCTCAGTAGTGGGTGGAGGCGCCTATTTTAATGATACAAACTCGTCTTTTACGCAAACTTTTGATGATGGTTCTGAGGATTTAGAGATCGATATCACAACATTGGTGGAACAGTTTGTCAATAGTTCCGGCAACGTGCTTGGAAGTAAGACCGATTATGGAATCGGGGTTAAGCTAACGGGAAGTCAGGAAGTCTATGTTGCCTCCGGGGACTCTTCCACCAGCGTCCCAGTCAATACCGATGGAGCTAGAAGATCCTATTACACAAAGAAGTTCTTTGCCAGAAGTTCTGAGTTTTTCTTTAAGCGACCTGTTTTAGAGGCTCGTTGGGAGGACACAAAGAAGGACGACAGGGGAAATTTCTTTTATAGTAGTTCATTATCAACTGCTGAAGAAAATCTACACACTTTATTCCTCTATAACTATCATAGAGGTATACTAAGAAATATTCCAGATCTAACAGATAACATAATTTATGTTGCATTCTACTCAGGGTCAGATGATAACACTGCACCCTCTGGGTCTGAGCTTTTACTAGTTAAGGACGGAACACATGTCTCCGATCCATCTAAGATTTTTGTTACCGGCGGGTTAAGCACGCAGACTGGCATATACACTTGCTCAGTGGCGCTAACAGCAGCGGCTACACCATTAACTACAGTGTTCGACGTATGGGGTACCGGTCGCTACAACCCGAATACGGGCGTTGGTGGTGAGCAATATTGGACAGGCTCTTTCAGCCCGGTCAAATTGGACCTATCAACCGAAAACCCCTCTACTGAGTTTGTTACCAATATAACCAATCTAAAGCCAATGTATAACAGAAGCGAAACAGCTCGCTTTAGGGTTTTCACGCGCCAAAAAGATTGGAATCCAACTATTTACACTAAGGCGGTCGCGACAACTCCCCCATTCATTGTGGAGAGTGGCTCCTACTCAGTTGCGAGGGTGATCGATGGCGTTGAAGCCATACCCTATGGAACAGGGAGCGACCTCCATACAATGATGTCTTTCGATGTCTCAGGGAGTTACTTTGATCTAGACATGTCCATGTTAGAGCCGGGATACGCATATAGGGTTAAATTTGCTTATTACAATGGTTCAGTGGGAGATTGGCAAGAGCAGTCTCAAGAGTTTAAATTTAGAGTAGAAGACTAAAAATGAGCGTCAAGGACTTATTTAAAAATAAAATATCAACACGGGCAATATCAGCTGAGACACCAGACTCTCTGGGCAGGGAAGCCGAATCGATAGCCAATGTTGAGAATAAGAATAAAAGATCACAAATTTTCATTCCCCCTGTTGACTTTTCTTCTGCTTCAAATTTTGCTGTCTACGGCTTGGCAGAAAAATATTATGAAGATGCGGTAAAGAGAGTATATCTTCAATATCCATACGATGGGTCCGAAGCGGAGATAAATGAATATCTAGTAAGCTCCTCTTATCTAGATCACTATATTTTAGAAAAAAGATATCCTCGAACAAATGGATATGTTGTCCTATGTGCTGGTGGGTGGGGAGCCCAGGTAGGGGTGACTGGCTCATATGGAGCACCAGCATCAGCTTCATACGAATATATTTCTCTTAAGGGCGGACCACACACGAACTTACCAGCAGAATCAAGAGTTGCTTCTGCGTTTACAGGCTCTAATAACCAAAATAACATCTACAGCGTCCCAGACAAGAGAGCTTCAAACTTATCACTGAACCCAGCTAGCGGCTCAACCGTAGAGTTCTGGCTAAAGAAATCTGAATTTGTCACCTCCCTTACCGAGAAGGAGGTGGTCTTCGACGTCTGGAATAATGAAGCTACAACGCTGGGAACATACGGTCGACTAATGGTCGAACTAAGTGGTGCAATTTCTAGTGTTTCTCCGTTTAGGATCACATACGCTTCAGGAACATCTGGATTTAAAAATCACAGAATTGGACTATTAACAGCGGCAGACGTCGCCGATGATATTTGGCACCATTATGCAATAACTTTTGTTTCTTCTAGCACTGCATTAACCGCTAAACTGTATATTGACGGAGACTTAAACGACACTGAAACAACAAGTTCTACAGTTAATGAGGTCACTGGTGCTCTTGTTGCAAGCATTGGCGCACTAAGGACATCTCCTACTGGCAGCACCTATGCTACACAAGGGTGGGGTAAGCTTTCCGCTTCCCTAGACGAGTTTAGATACTGGAAAATTGAGAGGACTGCAGAGGACGTTGGCAGAAATTTCTTTACTCAAGTTCGAGGCGGCACAAATACAGATGACGCAAATGTCGATCTAGGCGTATACTATAAGTTTAATGAGGGAATCACTGGGATCTCCTCCAACGATTCTGTTGTTTTGGATTACTCTGGTAGAATTTCAAACGGGTCTTGGACAGGTTATAACACGAGTGCCAGAAACACTGGTTCGGCTATGGTCTCATCTAGTGCTGCCTTGGCAGAATTTGAAGATCCAATCATATATTCAGACCACCCTAGTGTCACGGCTCTATTATCAGAACTGCAGGATTCTGGTAGCGTTTACGACGTAAACAGTAATTCAAATATTTATAATTCTCTTCCGGCTTGGATTCAAGAGGAGGACAGTAGTGGCGATCTCAAAAACCTTGTTCAGGTAATGGCAAGCTATTTTGATAGATTGCAGAGCCAGATTAAAGAAGTGCCCAAGATAAAGAACTTACAATATCAAAGTTCTAGCAATGCTCCAGCGCCTTTCGCATCAAACTTAGTTAACAGCACTGGGATGACAAGCCCAGAAATATTCGTTGATGCAAACATCATGGAGATGATCTTATCTCGCGACGAGAACCGTGACTATAATCTAGACATTGACGAAGTAAAGAATAGAATTTATCAAAATATCTACAATAACCTTGTCTATATTAATAAATCTAAGGGCACTGAAAAAGCTTTTAGAAACTTGATCCATTGTTACGGAATTGATGAAGAATTGATTCGACTCAACACTTATGGTAACAACGTCACCTATGAGCTGAAAAACAACTTCAAGTCCCGCGCTGTAGCAAAGAACTTGGTTAATTTCAATACTACAGAGAACTTTGATGCTACCATATATCAGTACGCCGATCCGTCTGACTCAAATACCGTGTCTTTTATCTCCGGAACAGGCGCTGATTTACTAGAAAGCTATATAGGATTCACCCTTGAGGGAGAAATGATCTTCCCAGTTCCAACTGACCCTTGTGTTGAGAATTCATTTTCTTCTGATTTCTTAACAGTGTCCTTGATGGGCATGCACCGTGCAGAAGGCACAACACCGACCGACACAACCGTTCCAGCCGCTGATACTGCTGACCTAAGAATTATTGCTGTACGTCCCAATTTAGATTCCGCAGACGCCTACTTCAAGTTAACATCGTCAATCTCTCAGATAGAATCAATAACAACCGACACTTATAAAGATGTGTTCAACAACACCAAGTGGAATTTCGCAGCACGACTCATAAACACTAAGTATCCGCTTGGAGATGTTATAACGGGTGTCGCTGGAGATTCATACCAAGTTGAATTCTATGGTGTGAATATGGATCTAGACATTGCCCGTGAGGAATTCTTCTTATCATCCTCCGTAAAAGCCAATTCCGCCGCGATTGATTTCTTACACAGTGATAAGAGAATATTTGCCGGCGCCCATCGAACAAACTTCACAGGGTCGGTCTTACAGCAGTCTAATGTAAAACTATCTAATGTCAGATACTGGGCTGATTACGTATCAAATGCTGTGATCGCAGCCCATGCACGCGACACAGACAACAACGGCACGTTAAACCCTCATAGGAATGCATTCTTAACCCAAACGTCGCTAACCGGAACATATATACCAGAAATTGAAACCCTTGCTCTTGACTGGAATTTCTATAATATAACTGGTTCCAATGCAAGTGGTAGATTTATAGTTGATGACTATTCATCTGGCTCAACAACTGAGCAGGCACGATATGGTTGGTATGGCAATATTGTCAAGGCTCAGCACACCGGACGAGGAGACTTCTTCGGTGCCAGCGATTCTAACGCTATTGACAGAGACTATATTTATGTGGCACGCCAGTCACACCCTGAAATTGTCCACTCATCTGAAATGATTAGAATTTTGGATTCTGATGATGAGTTTTTCAATAGGGATCAGAGACCGATTAACTACTTCTTATCAATCGAGAAGAGCATGTACCAGGTTATCTCTGATGAAATGATAAATACGTTTGCAACAATTCTAGAGTTCAATAATCTAATTGGTGATCCGATTAACAGATATCGTCAAGACTACAAGCTGCTAGAGAAGGCTAGAAATCTATTTTTTGAAAAAGTAGAAAACATTCCAGATTTGGATAAGTTTATTGACTTTTATAAATGGATTGATTCATCCCTATCTGGATTCCTGCAGCAGATAATGCCTTCTTCTGCCGCCTCTTCGGAGGGTGTGCAGAACTTAGTTGAGAGCCATATTCTTGAGAGGAACAAATATTGGACAAAATATCCAACAATTGAGAGAAGAAGCCCCACTCTAACTGGTTCCGCTCCGATTCCAACTGATAGTGGGTTTGCATCAACCGCTCCTAGTAATCAATCTTCAGCTACAACGAACCAGCAATATTGGCAGCAAAGAGCTTCTAGGACCGAAGCCCCGTTGGCAACAGGGGACAATACTTTCGACTTGTCTAGACAGGCACTCTTTCAGGCACTGACCGGCTCTTACCGAAGATCCGCAGCGTATAGTTTTTCTGCGGTTACGGAGCAACAAAAGGCGTCTCCGCGAAGAATGATCCACGGAGGCATTAATTATGCCCCATCTAAAAACAGGAATATAGTATTAAACGCCACAAGCCCACAGGGTCCACAGGCAGCTTCCGGTACGCCCCTGAACGTGATGCTTATAGACAACACGGACGTGATACAGCCGACAAACATTACAGGCTCCGGACCAGAAGAGAAAGAGAAGAAGTTTTTATCATATAAAGTTTCTCTCCGAAGAGACCAAGAGTTGGGATCAAAGACTCAAGGCAGAGACGGTTATGCTGGGATAATGAAGGGTGCCTTAGCGTCACCATTCAATCTAATCAGCAGTTCGGTCAACACCGGATACAACAAGCTTGTAGTTGAGAACTTCTCATCTGGCACTATGTTGACAAACCTTCATGCCGATACGACAGTTGCCTCAAACGACATCCCAATGCAGGGACCGTTTACTGAGAGGCACGTCGGTGGGCACCAATCCAGACATGCTAGTATCAATAGGTACGTGTCAAGTCGCACCACCATCAACAAGATAGATAACAAGAACGTTCGCGGTGAGGCGTATCAAATTTTGCTGGGAACGCAATACGGAACTGACGACACATTCATTGGAATAACAGAAGCACAGTATCCTTACCCGGTTGGTCCGTATCCCGAACCCGGTCGAAAAAAAGCAGTATACTATCGCCAAGAATTTGCGAAGAGACCAGTAAACATAAGAAATATTAAGCATACTACTGCGTCTTTTGATCTAGGAAACTACGACAAAGATTATCAAATTGTTCAAACCACTGGCAGAAGCCTTAACAACAGATATTTCATTGACAACGAGGGTGTACAACTGCCTTCACTCTATCACTCTGGCGACTCATACACCGCTATAAACTATTTAAACACAAAGCAAATTACCGCCTTGTCAGGCACACTCGGCGCCGCCGGCGCTCCGGGCTATAGGATTTCAACCGATACTAGTTTAAATAACCCCACAGCATTTAGTTTTTCAATGTGGTTATCTTGTTCTAACGCAACAGCTCAATCAACCGACAGATATTTGATATCAATAGGTAGCGATAACTTGTCAGCATTTGGTAGGGCAATGTATATCGACACTTCAAATAAGATGATCTTGAAGCTTGGCTACACGACAACCGATGGTATTTGGACATCGGATGCAACTATATGGAGTTCCACCGGATGGAATCACTTTGCCATGACTTATAATAACGGAGATGGTGACGCTAATTTCTATATTAACGGAGTTGAAGCAGGAGGTTCCTTTACGACATCACCGGTGGGAACTTTTGAGACACCCGCTTCAGACTCCACTTTATTATGCAGAAGGAACAATTCTTCTGGTGTTATCACAAACAACACATCTTTCTATTCAGGTTCAGCTGCAGAGGCGAGCTATTGGAATAAAAAGCTTACATCAGTCGAAATCGGAGAAATATATGAGCGTGGAAATGCCGGTGATAATGAGGGTCCTCAAGATCTAACTGAACATTCTGCTGTGGCTAACCTTGTGTCTTGGTGGAGATTTGGCGAAGATACAAGCGATACTGAGATGCTAATCAATGACCAAGTCAATTCAAATGATGCGGCTGGCATTGCTCTACAAGCAGATAACGGAATGGAGCTTAGGGACCTGACAGCTGCAGACCTTCTTATTGCCGGCGGCGGCACTACGAGTACAGTTCTACGACACCCGACGCTGCCAGCAACAACTAATGTAAACTCCCTTATCGGTATTAGACCACAATCCGCCAATGGTGGAAACTTCTTCGGACATCATCAGACCGCTCCTGTCGAAACTAGTAACCGATTTAGTGGTTCCACAAACTTCTCGGTCCCAGACCGAGGTAGAAACTCCGACATTATAGTTAATCGGTTCTCTGCGCCTGGTGGTCCGGAGGTTAACTCTGCAGGTTACCTTGACTTAGCGGCGTCTGAGAAGTCTGTTTACAACGCATTGCCATTCAGAAACTTATCGGTGCTTGGTTCCGGCAGCGGTGAGAGCAATCCTACGATTAGGGTTATGGACCACTTAGATAAGCAACGAGGTCTTAGAACTCTTCGCGCACTACATGCGGGTCAGTTTGGTCACGATGCTACATATGGCTCAGTAACAGCTGATAACTATATTACACAGCCGTCGTATCATAAGAATAATCGTAACTCGTTGAAACGAATAGGGTTTTCAGGAATTGCTGGGTTTGATAACCACTCCTATGTGAGTGCATCGGTGCATGATAATGATAATGTGTCATACTCTATCCCAAGAAGCGATCTACAATACTCTTGGATCACAGCCTCCTATCAGACGTCTAGAATTGTTGGGCATGCCTGGAACGATAGCATCGTCTCTAGTTCTGGCGGCGGCTTCCAACAAGCGATTAGTTTTGTTACGTCTAGCCACACTGGCGCCGCGGGGATTAGTGTTGACTTTGCAAACCTAAATACGTTGATAGTCGATCCCATTGATATAGCCAATAACATCGTCAGCTCTTCTAATTCTGAATATCGAAATACCGCCATTGGCACTATGACCCCGGCAGGGGTCCTCCACGGTCTGCTACTTCACAGGAATGGAGCCTATGGTGTTAACACTTGGAAGCAAATAAGGGCTGGAGAGTCCGCACTTGCCCGAGCACTAAGAAAGCGAAACATAATCTCTTATGTTGAAGGCGCGAGCTATAACTATCCGCTGAATGTTCGCTCCAGTTCTGTGGCGCCTCGTCTTGGAGCTATTAGCCATTTTACAGAATCAGTTGTGGTCTCTAAATACGCACCGATCGAACAAGAACTTTCAGTTAGGGCTTTAAATGCTGATGGGACCATCACAACCCAGGATACAATATATGATAGCACCTATGCAAATAATCGCACCGGGTTTACTAGTAACCTATTGAATAACCTTTATAACGTTAGCCCCAACTCCATTCAGCCTTATGACGAGCTAAAAGCGCTGTATTTAAATGGAGCAACCGAGGACCCCAATAGCCCTGTTGAGGAGTTTATCTCTTTGACGTATAAAGAGAATGTCTATCCATCTGCCTTGAACATGTATTCAAGCAGCATACGTGTCAGGCAAAACTATCAGAATAAATTCTGGAGAGACTTGCGTCAAAGCAGAACTCAAAAAGATTTAACAATTGTAAAGGGGTTCGCACTTACAAATAATAACTTGATAAAAAGCCAAAGCATGTGGTCTCTTGATGCCGATGAAGATTTCTTGACCGGCAGATTTACTGCCCGTACTGGAACCGGTAGTAATGCCGGACTGTTACAACAGCGATACAATCAATTCCACAGTGGCACAAGGGCTAATATCACGGCTTCTGCTCAATACGCTAGAATTCATACGGTTGACCGACCACAATCAGTAATTTCTCCCGTAGGGGGCTATTCGGCTTCGGTTGGTTTGGAACTATACCAGACTGCCGGCAACCTTCCCTTTACAAGGGCAATCTCTGCTGGTGCCACTGACGAACTGTACGGCGGCATGTCCCTCTGGGAGGCTGGCGACCAGTCAGGCAAGAAGCCTTGGTATGATAACTACGATGACTACATTTCTGAAATGAGGCTCGTGGGTAAGGATTACTCTATAATCCCAGAATTTAGAATCAGCGAGCACATTGATCGCTATGTTAAGGATTTAGGTGGAAACTTCTTAGCCGAAAACTCAGTCTTTCTTCAATTAGAGGGAGGTACCAGCGATCGCGATAAGAGCGATGAGGCACAATTTTATAAAACTTACACTAACAGTGACTTCTTAAAATTCTTTCAAGTTGTGAGGTCGGAACATTCAGAGGTAGGCACTCCCACAAACCTTGCACTAAGCTGCAAGGCGATAAAGAAGTTCTTGCCTTATAATGGATTTTATCCTGCCGAGAGAACAGTTCAAATGTCACTTCAGTTCTCATCCTCATATGCGACAAACGTAGCACTAACCGGAAGCGACTCTCCAACATCTAGCTCCGGTTCTGTTGGACCAAACGCTGGTCTTAGAGCCTTTACAACGCCATTCTTTGGACCAGGCATCTTGTTCAATACGATTAAGTCTGGTGTGGCGGTTGATTACCCCATGTTCTCTGCCAGTGTGGAGCTGCACTCTGATACGAGTAAAACTACAGTCGGGGCTACACCCTTCATCTCCGGTTCTGGCGGCATCGGTCGCTTCCACTATAGAATACCCTTCGAGGCAATGATAGAGCCAGAAAATTATGTTGTCGATAAAGACATGGCTGATATGGAGCCAAGTTTAAGTTGTTCGCTAATGGTGACAGCTTCTTGGAATGGTCTCGGCGACTCTCGCTATAAGATGATGGCAAGTAACTTCTTCGCAGAAGTCCCAGATTTCTTCTTACCAGCAGGTCAATTTACTTCAATAGTCTCCAGACCTGAAAACCAATTTGAGCAAGTAAAGTCTGGTGAGCAGTATGCAGCTAGAGTTAAAATGTTTAAGAGCCTCAATGTTTCTACTCTCCGCACTGGCTCCTTGGGGTATAGAAACCCGATGATCCCCAGAGATTTAAAGGGCGACGTTTATGAGACATTTACGATGTATAGCCGCCCAACCGCCTTTGGTCCACCTTGTGGAGGCGGAACTCATGAGCCAAAACTAACTGCCGCCGATGGTTTAAACTTGCCGTTCACTCCCCCCTATTACAACGGGGAGGCTTGGGCAGATCTTATCTTCACATCACCAAGAAATTCTACATCCGATAATCCAATTACGTTGCAGGAGATCTTCTCTCCCGGCAACCTATCGGTTAGCTATCGTCGAGTCGGCAACGAATGGCCAGCAATGGTCGAAAACGTGATGTATGCGTCTGGGAACGTTGAATATAACGCCTTACAATTAGACGCAAGTCTAAACCTTTTTGGTCAGGCGCAAGTTAAGGACCTAAAATACAACCCCGCCACTGGTCAGCCCACAGAGGCTCAGGATAGCACAGAAAATGTTTGGGTAATTCAGCCCAAGTTCGAAACTCCCATGTTCAACTTTAGCGGATCAGAAGTGACATACCCTGTTTTTGGCAGTGCGAGCGTCGGCGTGGGTATGTGGCACCAATATGGAACGTTACCAGAATCTCCCGATCGTGGAGTATTCCTGCAGATTGCAGATATACCCGAAAACTATATTCAAAAAGCTCTTGGCGGAACCCCATCAACCACAGGTTCTCTGGTTGACTTGGTCGGATTTGGGACTGACGCAAAGAGGTTGGGAGCAGTTGCGGCTTCTAAGACAGTCAGCGAGGCTGTTGTCGCGGTACCATATGTAGTCACAAACGGTCAGAGAGAATTTTTCTCAATCGAGCGGCAAAAGATAGAAAAGTCCTTGAGAATTATTAACTTTGAAGAACAGCCTGATATTAACGGGCAAGGCAACCCCGGTGACAGCGTTATAAACATGGTTAAATCAATGCAAAAATATATTCTTCCACCACGCATGGACTTCCTGCAGAACTCAGACTCTGTTGAACCCTTCAGTATGTATATTTTTGAGTTTCATCATACTTTTGATCAAGATGATTTGGTTGATATATGGCAGAACTTGCCTCCCAAGATTGCCTATTCGTTTGATATAGACCGTAATGATTATCCTCCAACTTCACAAGTCATAAGTGAAGTCGAGATTGAGCACCCACTTTTGGCGGACGAGTTGCTATCTGGAAACCTGGAGGACCGCCTGCAGTGGATGGTATTTAAGGTCAAACAAAAGGCAAAGAAAAACTACTTTGATAAAGTCATCAAGGATTCTAGAACTCAAGTTGGAAATTTTGATAGGACGCTTGGTGTACAAGTTGGTAGAGAGGACTCAAGTAGAGTCTTTGATCCGAAGTATAGCTACAACTGGCCATATGATTTCTTTTCTCTCGTAGAACTAGTTAAACTAGACGCCGAAGTAGATATTGAGCCACGCGAAGATTAGAGAATAAAGAATGAAGTTTTTTGACAACAAAGAGGATGTTTTAGATATTGAACTAACTCCACATGGAGAGACTATGCTGTCCAAGGGAATGTTTAAGCCAGTCTATTACGCCTTTTTCGACGATGATATACTTTATGATGCGTCTGGTTCAGCTGGTATTAAAGAGCATCAAAACAGTATTGAAACCAGAATTCAGAGTGATACCCCTCGCCTTAAGGCGCAATATCTATTTAGTGGAATTGAGTCTGATTTGTCACCACAAATCATTGCAAATCGTGCGAGCGATTCCGAGCCCATCCCTATTCAGCCCACAGCGGATAGGAATTATGCTCTCGCAGAACCTTTAGGCACAATGGAATTGGGGTCTAAGGAGGTGCCATCTTGGAATGTTCAGATTTTAAAAGGAGAACTATCGGGAGCACTAAACTATATTACTACAACGTCCGCGTCGCAAAACACCTTTAGGATTCCTCAGCTAGATTTTGATATAGAATACAGCGCTCTTGTTGGCAACACTAGAGACTTTGATGTAAATAACCCAGATTTTGCAGAAAAGATCATCAGTAGAGTATACAGCAACGGCACATATATCTATCTAACTGAAAAAAGCCCTCAGCTTATTTTTAGTATTGATGAGGAGAATGCTTCCAATGACACAGAGTATGATATGGAGGTGTTTTTGATGGAATCGGGCTCTGAAGGTCCAGAGTCAGTGTTAACTCCGCTATCTTTCTTAAGAAAAACTGAAAGAGTCATAAATGGTATCTTAATTGATGAACCTACAGGCAGGCGGGTAAACCGTCGCAGCTTTAGAATGGACTCCACGTATGCAGAATATTTCTTTAACGTGAACGCTGATCTAGAAATACCCGAAGAGGAAATATGTTCACTAATAACTGAGCTGAGAACTCGTGGAATAGAAGTTGATGATATACCATATGACTGTCCGGACGTTGTTGGATCGAGAAGGTTTGATATTTATACTACAGATGTAACCCCCGAGGAGTGCGAATAATGGCATTAATTAATGAAAGAGGGGTGCGCAGCGCAGCACCGCCAAACATCTACATCGAAAGGGTTACTCTCGCCCCCGGCGGCTCTGTAGATTCTAGACAAGATTCAAGTGTTGACCGCTCTAGACCACCTGTTAGGACAACTGATCGCTTTGGAGATTTAAAGTTTGAAGCCCCCGCCTCAACTAGTCCAACCAGAGCAGCCCCAGTTCAGCAATCTCTAATCTCAATCTTGAGGGTATCATTGAAGGATTTGCAGAACACAACCACAAATCAATCAACTTGGGTTTATAACGAACCATCCAGAAGAAACATCGTGTATAAGGTGATACAGAGCACGAACGAGAGGTTGACGAATCTTCTTATCAATACTAACATATTAGATCAACCCAATTTTCAAATTCCGGCAGACTTTAACGAGACTATTGACTATCAAATAAAAACGTTTTCTTTAGCACTACAAACTCCGGAAGACGCTGTGGTATCAACGGAGATTGGCTCAAACGGCAGTCGAGTGCTTAGCCTAGAAAGAGAAATATCTTTTCAAATGGTTAGGCAGCCGACCCATCTAACATATTTTGCATTTACAGAGTTTTATCGCGAGGGACGACGAGGTATACTGAACGCGCATAGCCCAATAGTGACAGAGAGGGTTATAGCAAACTCTTCAATAGTTAAGGACACATACGGCTACACAGATACAGCCGGCAATGTTTGGCCAGGTCCAATTCACTTTCATCGCGGAACGGGGTGGATGGAAGGAGCTTTTCATACAAGCCGTCAGCATGATAATCTAACAAGAACACAGTTTTTCAATAGCAAGATATCTGATGTTCGGATTATAAACAGGGTGCAAGAGTTGGAAGTAGATATCTCTCCGGTAATACCTACGACAGAGCAGAATGAGACTTACACGACAGAACTGTATCTAACACGAGACCAAAACGGAAACTCTATCTTATTGCTTGGCTTAGACCATATTAGATATATGGAGCAAAATTCTAAATTTGGAGGACTGTATTCTACAGCCACACCGGCACTAAGGACACAGCTAATGCAACAGTCTAGTATTCTAGAGTTGTCAGTTGTTAGACAAAAAGTTAGGGCGGCAAGAGGTACGACTTCGCTAGGAAGTGATGAAATCCAGTATGTTAATGAGAGGGAGGCGCCTGTAGCTGTAGTGACCTCCTATGATACAAACGGAGCAATTCAACCACGAGCAAAATATTATATACCTGGAGCGCCCAATAATCGAAGCATTGAGATAAACTCAGGGGACCCTGTTTCGGATCAATATAAGATGTTTGGAAAAATTGAGGAAGTTGCGGTCGAGAATACAGGAAGGTTCAGAACCTTCGCGGCTGTCGATGCAAGGATCGCAAATTTAAATGCTGGGATTTACAAATACCATATAAGACTTCGAGTTAATGACGGAGCGGCAAGCTACATGGCTGGAAAGGCAGAAGAATTATCTTTAGCCATAAACGTTTTAGAAAACTATCTTTCCATTGCTGAGCGACCCAACAATTACAACCGAAGGACCAGGCGATATACAGTTGATTTTATCAACAGAATGAGTAGCCGCAGGACAGAAGAATCAACGTTACCATGGTTAGCAGCAATCGTCAAATACATAGAGATTCTCAATTTGGTGACGAATATAACTCAAGCTCACAAGACTGAATTAGCAGATTGCCTATATTCTCTTGTATCTCCAAGTACCGGCACTAGTGAGGGGCTCTCGCTTCTCTTGCAGTTGATGAGGGAACTAGACATCAAAATTAGTTCAATTGCTAGTGACGGTCGTCAATCACACCAAACAGCTGGAGAGCCCGCTCGAAGCTCCGTCTCTCAGGGCTCCGCTCCTCGTTTCTTAACCGATGAGATACATTTTCAGCAGGTATTTGATTGCAATGTTTTATCCGGTACAGGCTTTGATTATTTTGAAGTCCCCAGCCCGACCCCTAGTCAAATTGACCCCCCGGGCGGCATATTAACACTTCGGAGGGAGCAACTAAGGGACAGAATCACCGTAGAGGCGAATAGATATCGCGGTAATAGGTTCTCACAGCAAGATCTGCTGGGGATTAGATTTTTGAATGAAGATGCGATTAGCGCTCTAACCTCCGAAGAGACATTATACTCTTATATCGCGCCAAATTCAGTAGATCTCCAAGGAACGACCCTCCCCTTGTTATCCCAAAATGTCGACAGTCTAGACTACATTTCTGCTACATCAATTATACAGAATGTGCTGGACAATCCATCTTCACGATCTTTTACAAGTCGAGCCGCCACTGCAACTGCACTAACGAGTCGTCTGGGATCCGGTCCAAGTCAAGATAGATTAGATGCCCTAGGCACAATGGAATCAGAAACCTCTCGGCACCAAGGGCTGTCTTCTAGGCGCTCACCGCAGACCCGCCGGTCCTCGGAATCACCCCGTCCATCTCGTGCCTCACGTCGCCGCCAAGAGAGAGCCCCCCAACAACGACGCTCCTCAGAAGAATATTTTGGAAGCGACGGCAGATTCACTAGCGAAACGACTGCAGTAATAGAGCCAACGCGAGAAGTATTGAACGAAGCATCCTCGCCTGGACGCTCTTCTGTGCCCGCCACTTCTGCCACTCGACCCGCCGCTGGGGCAGCAACAACCCGACGAACAACTCGTAATAGAGTTAGGGCAACAAGTGCCACGGAAGGATTGGATGTCCCCCGTCGACAGACCTTCTCCTTTGATCTGGAGTCGGAAAATAATTTTATTTCTACAAGAATCCTGTCAGCGGGACATGCAGTGGACCCAAATATTTTGATAAGAAATCTCCCTCAACAAATAAAGTCCTTAACACTTAATAGAAATCAGTTCTATAATGATAGTGCGGCAGCCGTATCAACTCAGAATGACTCCGAAACTGATGGATTTATGTATAATTTTGGAATGCTAAGAAAGATAGAATATCTGTCTGGTTATACAGCGGGCTACGGTAAATCTCCAAACTGGATCACTCTAACAGAGCAAACCATTGACGGATTAAACGGCGCATTACTTTGTAGGATTAAGAAATATACGGACCCAAATACAGATATCGGCACCTTTCATATGCTTGATCAGCTTCCCGTTTATAACGAATATTTCTTGTTAACAGCTAGAGAAAACAGCGCACAACCTAGGACTAGAGTCATACCAGTAAATCGAAGCCGATCACGCAGTGACGGCGGCATTCCTTCAATTGACTCTAGGTCAATATATGGTGGTACGGAATCCCAGATCGCAGCAGAATTAACTAGGCGCGCGCAAGCTGATGCCTCCATCGATGGTCACATGGAATATCTAATAACAGCTCCATATCGCGCACCGACTAACTCTATGCGAGTTACGACCGGACTTGAAAATAGCCCTAGGGCACAGCAACAGCAGCGTCAACAGCGCCAGCAATCTCAGCAACAACCTGCGCAGCAGCCTCGTCAGCGCACCGCGCGCCGCCAGCAACAACCAGTCAGCTCACGCCGCTCAAGTTCCACTATTTCCGACGAGCCTTCCGATGCACGCAGAGGTTCCGGCAGATCTAGAGGAGGATACTAAAAATGGGCACTACAACACCACCTGGCACACCAGACTTTCCGATAACCGAAGACGCTGGCGTCACTGATACAGAGAGTATTCTTACCATACCACTTACGGCATTAGAACTCGGCGCTGGAAGCGCTTTCGGGGTTTCATCGAATTCAAAAAATAGCGTGGTTGTCGATAAGCACAACACTGTTGACGGAATTGGACCATCAACTGATCCCATAAGAAGAGACTTCCAGGCTCTCTGGGTATACCGAGCCCCTGACATCGGAACAACGCTTGAGTGGGGTCGTGTGCCCGCCTCGGCACCGGGGTATGATGACACAAATACAATTGTGAGGGGCGAAATAATGACGTCCACACCCCGCCTACCGTCTGCAGATTTTCCATTCGGAGGTCATATAAATACGGTAAGAATCTTTGGTAACAGGGGTCAGTTTAGTGGGCTAGAGTCCTGGTTTAACTATTGCTTAGAAAACTATCAACCCGCCGTTGGGTCTAGCTATCTAGATCATGCGCTAGAGTACAATCAGCCATTTACTCCGCAAGAAGAGCTCTACATGGATGGGAATATATCCAATATCTCCGTCGCTCGAACCACCTATACGTATAACTATTATATGAGGCAATATGAAAATGCAATAACACAGATTCAGGAAGCCTTATATCCTGACCTATATGTATTTTATCTTGAAAAAAACCGAGAACAGACCGCCGGCGAAGGCACCTCATTTTTAGCAAGTTTGGGAACGCTGGCTTACGAAATAAATCCGTTCACCCCAGACCTTTTACAGCCAGGTTATAATGAGGACTTTATCTATAGTGACTTTATCACATTAGACAGAACTATACCGGGCGTATTCATTAATAGTATGAGGGGAACTGGACCCGCTCGCGAGAAGGTTGGGGAAAGTGACGCGGCTAAATATTTTGATAGATGGGCTTTTTTCTATGGTGTCGCTGCAAACGGCGTTCCAGTTCTGAATCCAAACTCTGCTGAAGTCTTGGATGAGCTTACCTTGCGATACAAGAACATAATCGTGCCAAGAACCACGCAAAAGTTAGCACAAGAAAGCTATAATTCTTACAAGGTGTTGTTCCCAATGTATACAGAAATAGACTATCCTCAGATTAATTCTGGAGATTTTATAACTGAAGTGGGTGAAGTTCGTGCATTAAACAATCTTATGAGGGACACTGTTTCAGACTTTCAGCAGCTTGACGGCGCAGCAGGTCCTTTTTCCAGCGCCCAATTCTCTTCTAACTTATCATTTGTCGAGAAGCACCAACGTGTAAATCAAGCAGGGCGGAGATACCCGTTTATTGAAAATCAACCTGTCGGTACACAACGAAGGGTGTATGATTTTCAAGAATGGCTGGAATTGTTTGGGTCAATTGATCCAACAATAACTGAAAATGCTAATTTCGTGTTTTTGAAAAACTTCAATGGTCTTGGTATTGAAGATACGCCTTTCCCGAGCGATGCTGATCCTGGCTTAGCTAGTGATATGGAGGAGATTCAAACCATTACCACCAATCTAGTGAGCACATATTTAAGAAATTATCAAGAGGTCCTTCGCGGCGATCGGGCTTATTCTGAAGATCTGTTTTATAGAATTAATAAATATACAGTCAATGAGAGGGGAATCAGGGGGCTCTATCCAATAAAGAGCTATTTTGTCCTAAATACACCAGAGTCGCTAGCGAGAATAAACCTCATTGATACCCAGATGAGGTATAATAGAACCTATCAGTATGAGATCTACACATGCAGGCTTGTTGTGGGGTCAGAGACGCGCTACATTACTGGTCGAGCGCTCCAGTGGAACCTAGGTCCGCCAAACGAATTCGCAGCCGACGGTACTCCAATTCAGTCAACAACACTAGCGGGCGATTTTAAACCTTTTGATCTCTTCGCGGCTTCCTCCACAACAAGGACCGATATTCCCGCATCCTCTTCAGACGATTCTCCTCCGCGAGATGAGCGAACTGGAACTTCTAGCGCCCCTGGGAGTGCGGCAGCGGAGGCAGCTCGCGCTCGCGCTGCAGCAAGAAGGGAGACGGGCACCGCCGCCGGCGCTATAGCTGGTACTATGGGCGCTGGCATCCCTGACGACCTTGACGGGGGATCATCCACCCTGCCCGATCTCGACCACGGGGCAGGAGCACCCGACATCGAGGAAGTTATGGGCGGTACAACGGTTGGTTACAATTCCGCGGGATCTGTATGGAGTCCATATGTTGCTCAGTTCACCACAGAGACAAGACCGTCGATAAAGATAATTGAGCTGCCTTTTGCGAGACCATATGACGGAGACGTGTCCTTTGGTCGTGGCACAATGCTTGATTCTCCGCCAATGCCTCCTGAAATAGATGTTGTGCCTTACCGCGGTGTTGATTACCAAATATTGTTATTAATGAATACAGGAGCCGGCTCAGAGGAGTTCGAGCCAATTATCTTTAACCCAGAGGAACAACTATATGTTTTGAGACTTCAGGAGATGATAGTCGACCCAAGTGAGAAAAAGATTCGATATACGAATGATGACCCATCGACACAATTTGAAGTCTATAGGATGGAAACAAAGCCGTATAGCTACGAAGACTTTAAAGACAATTTTAGAGCAACAGTTAAGACGGAATCGGAACAGAATGGGTTTAGACCAGCATCTTCAGCTGCGCTTAGAGATTTAATACAGCCCAATAAAAAATATTATTATATGTTTAGAGCTTTAGATTTGCATGGACATGCTTCTCACCCTAGCCCAGTTTATGAGGTCGAGCTGATTAACAATGACGGGGCTGTTTACCCATCCGTCAGGGTTATTGAGTTTGAGAGCATAGATAGCGTGAAGGTCCCACTAAAGAAGGTTAATAGATTTTTACAAATCACGCCAACCTTAGCACAAAGTCAGCTGGACGGAGCCGCTTTAATAGAGGCAAACGACGGCAGGTCTTTAGACCGTGCGCCTTCGGACACTAATTTACCTTTGGGGCTTGAAGATGAAAAGGTTTGGGGAAAGAAATTTAAAATTAGAGTAACATCGAGAAAGACAGGTAAGAAGTTGGACTTAAATATTACATTTAAGAAGAAGTATGATCCCTTTGTTGCAATGGAGGTAGAGCTGGGTGGTAATAGCGCCGCCGCAGGAGGAGCCGGGACTACGACCGCAACAGCGGTCACCGGCACTCCTACCCTTCCAGGCTACTAGTTAATCATATTTTCTATTCCAGATACTATTTAAAATAAAAAGGCAAAATGATTGAAAAATCACTAATTATACTTATGAAGAGGTAATAAGATGGCGTTTTTGGACAACTCTGGGGATATAATCCTCGACGCAGTATTAACAGACTTAGGCAGAGAAAGATTATCAAGAGGCGACGGTAGTTTCAGGATTACTAAATTTGCCTTTGCAGATGATGAAATTGACTATTCGCTCTATAGGAATGCGAACAGTTCACAAGGCGCCCACCCAAGTGGTAGCGCTTACTATGATATTCAGATCCTACAGAGCCCAGTTCTAGAGGCATTCACTAATAATTCATCCTTCTTGAAGTCAAAGCTGTTGTCGGTTGGGAGAACAAACATTCTGTATCTACCTGTATTGGCTGTGGCTCAAGCTGCACAAGGTCGCGAGGATTTTTATTCTGGGTCTTACCTTGTCGCAGTTGACGAGAACACACAAGGTCCGTCGACCACCAATGCAATCTCCATGAATACTGCTGGAATCTTTCACGGCGCCAGTGGATATGATAACGACCCGAGCCCAATAACTATAGATCAGGGATTGAACACTACGGAGATTTCAAATCGTAACCCTCTCGACGCTGACTTGGTTGAAACCCAGTATATGATCGAAATTGATAATAGGTTTGGCGGAATAGTCGACCAAAGGGGCAACAGCGCACCAGTATCTTTTGTTGATGACGATAATGTCGCGACTTACTTTTTCTCTGTGGGCACTGACGCTGCTTATTTTGAAGACATGTCAGATACTACAGTGCTTTCCGCAATATCTGGTCCAAGAGGTACAAGACTTATTTTCAAAATAGCCTCATCTGTAGAGCTAGCAACGAGTGACTTTTTATTCACTAGACTAGGTAGCACTACAAGTCTTCCGGCACAAGCCGGCGGCACAGTCAGTAGTGTGAAATTCATTGACACTCACGTTAGAATTTCTGGCGTCACTACGGGATATAGACTAGATATTCCAATTAGATTTATTAAGTCCCCATAATTTAAAGGATAGAAAATGGCTACTACTTATAAGACCTTAAGAACTGATGATGTTGTATCAACAAGATCTCTTTTGCACGAAGCAATTCCGCTTACTGGCTCAATTGTCTCCGGAACATATTCCGATGAGAACATCAAGAACTACTCCCATGGAATGTTTCAGAGCGTATACGATTATCCATACCTAAGCTCTTCAGCAAATCACATTTTTGACATTACTGTAGGTTACGCCTCCAATTCAAATCTATCTGGTACCGCAGCTAGGACGCAACAGGACAAAAAGATCAATCTCTACACGGAGATGTCCCAGGTCCTTATGGGGTTTGATTACACCGGATCTGTACAGCAGTTTGATGAAGACGGAGATCTATCAGCCGGCGGCACCAAGCTTAAAGAATGTGTATTCTTAAATTTTGCTAGACTATTGACAAAAGACGAGATCAAGAAGGGCACGTTCACTCTTAAGCTCGGCGCTAGCGCGTCCTTCGCCAGCGCCTCTGCGCTGACAGAATTCAACAGCTTGGTCACTGTTACCGATACAGACGCAGCGACATCGTTTAAGGTTAACTCCCCCGCTGGAGAATACGGTATTCTTTACGGCACTGGTTCAACAATGCCGGCAAATACAAAAGTTGGCTTGTTGTTTTATCAAGCCGGCATTGCTGTCCTTTCGGGCTCCATATTCCAGACATTTGGAGTTGCCTCTGGAGCTAGTGGTAGTATGAAGATGAGTGGGAGCAACGACTTTAACTCTTTCTTGACCGGCGCTTCGATTCAGAACACCGCAAATGCAATTCGACACAGAATGTATGATTTGTCTTATAACAACACAACAGAACTAAACTCAACAATATACTTCTGTCGGGCAAACAATAAAGACTTTAATTACTCCTCTAACCCAACATACCTTACCGCTAGTAAGATTCGTGTGAAGGAAGGCGTAACAGACCCGCCAGTTTCCTATATTACGACAGTAGGTCTCTACAGTCCAGATAACGAGTTGCTAGCGACAGCTAAACTCTCTGAGCCCCTTAAGAAGGACCCAACAAACGAATTAACTCTTAGAGTGCGTCTAGATTACTAACATAAACTATTTACTTATGTTATGCCATATTACAAGTTTAAAGAAACTGACATATTTTACAATCGGATAAAGACTTATCCTCAGCAAGAGTTTTTAATTTACAACTCTTCTGTTTTTATAAATCAACAATCAAATATAAGCGGAGCTTTTACGGGCAGTGTCCCCGTCGGATACACAGGCTCTGTTAGCCTATATGAATTAAATGTCGACAGGGTTTCATCAAGCACTGGACAGTTCATACCCTTAACTAACGGTGTTATCAATAATGGGCTAATTTATCCCTTTTTGACAAAAAATGGCACCCTAGAGACATTTTCTACAATTGGAACAGCCAGTTTTAGTGAGGATTTTGATTACGGTGATGTGATGACTGGTAGTTATCCGTTGACTGCAAGTGTCACTAGAGAGCATTTCGCCGCTAGCACTACTAGGGACAACTCTTCTAACCATGTACTTTCTCTAAAAAATACATTAAATTACTATGTTCCTTTAAGCTTTCACTATCAATACGATTATAGTTCTTCTGTTGGCGGAGAATGGAACAAGGGCACACAAGAAGCAAACTTAATCAGCATCCCATCAATATTTTATGGATCTTCAATTAAGAGGGGTAGTGTTAACCTAAAATTTTATGTAACTGGAACTTTGATCGGAGAGTTAAAGGACCAGAATAAAAATGGAGAATTAATACAGACTGGACCAGCTGGTAGCACTGGCTCTGGTAGTGTTGCCGGTGTTGTTCTTTACAATGAAGGCTTTGCATTGTTGACTGGAAGTTGGAATTTAGACAACTCAGCTAGTGTTGATTATACAAATGAATCCTCAGCTAGCTTCTCAAAGTGGTTACATTTCGGAGTGGGGGCAAACGATGGGGTCCCTGTTGATGCGGACACCAACTTGTCGCGATTGTCTGCCAGCTTTGATTTAAACTTCTCTGGTACTAACTATGTTCCAGTGGTGACTATGCTCGCCCATGCTCCTGCAGCTGAGTTGAATTATTCAAACAACCCAACATATATCAACTTAACTCAAAGCAACGCCCTGACGTTTTATTCTAGTTCTGTTGCGTATGTTGAAAGTAGTGAACAAAAGATTAAAAATACGATAAAATCACCTTATACAGATCCTACTGGAAGTTATAAACCGCAAACGTTTATCTCAAAGGTAGGAATCTTTGACGAAGATAAAAACCTTATTGCAGTCGCCAAGGTGGCAACTCCTGTCAAGAAGACAGAGGATAGGGATCTTACTTTCAAGTTGAAACTGGATTTTTAATGATTTTAGGATTAGACGTCAGCACCAGCATCACTGGTGCGACGGTTGTTGACAAAGACGGCAAGGTCGTCTATACTGTTGCTTGGGATACAAGAAACAAGAACCACTTCCCCACACTTATCTCAAAAGCAACGTGGGTTGAGGATCGTCTGATTGATATTGGCAAGAAATATAAGATAGAGGAGATTTACATTGAGCAATCCCTCCAGTCTTTCAGATCGGGCTTCTCATCAGCAAAAACGCTCTCAACATTATCCCGTTATAATGGTATAATATCATGGATATGTTTTCAAGTGTTCCATCGTGAGCCAGACTATCTGGCTGCTACTTCTGCTCGTAAATCTTGTGGTATTACTATACCCAAGGGAACCAAAGCAAAAGAAGTAGTTTTAAAATATTTGCTTGACAATGAGCCCTCGTTTGAGGTAGAATATACAAGACATG
>UEXM01000252.1_pt1 | contig 59233 bp, 71 predicted proteins | sample 1796661 | NCBI WGS metagenome assembly UEXM01 (sample SAMEA4772469, study PRJEB27181) | metagenome | reverse complement strand
CCTGATTTGCAGGAGTGCATACACGCATTACTAGACGGTGGAGATACGTTGACAGAACTACAAACTAAACGCTCAGAGATTAAACAAAAATTCCCTAAACCAACATGAGCAGAAGTAGAGATTTAGCAAACCTAGGAGGGGATGCAACAGGATTAGAAACACTAACTGTTTCTGATATTACTGACCTTACTGCTACAGCTACAGAACTGAATTATACAGACGGTGTAGGCAGTGCTTTGCAAACTCAAATTAATGCAAAATCACCCATTGCTTCACCTACTTTTACAGGTACAACTAACGTAAGTTCAGGTGTCACTTTACCAAGTAATCCCACCATAGTTTTAGGTTCAAATGCGACTTTTCCTGCTGGTTATATAATACAGACAGTTTTTAATGATACATATGGTCAAATTGCTATAGACTCAGCTAGTTGGGATGTTGCTCATACTGCTGTAACCACTACAATTACACCTAAGTATGCAAATTCTAAAATATTCCTTATGGCTGACATTAATATTTATTGGAATGTTGCTTCAGTACATTTGCACTATGATTTTTATAAAAATGCTTCTGATTTTACAGAAACGGCAAATCTTTCTGGGAAGACAAATGGATGTGGTTTAATAGGGGCAGGATCTCATGAAACCCCTGGTTATATCCAACAATCTTATACCTTTTTAGATAGTGCAGGGTCAGTTACAGAGAAAACTTACAAAGTCAGTGCGAGACAACAAACTGCAAGTGGCACAGCATATATAGGATACGGTAACAGTGATAACCAACGTACTATGCATCTAAATATTTTTGAGATAGCACAATGATTGAAAATTTTAAAGTTTTAGAAGCATTAAATATTACTGGCGGGTGGAGTTGGATTGGGAATAGTTATGATGATTTAATTTTTCATGATAAAAGTAAAACAAAACCAACTGAAGAAGCATTTAATGCTAAGAAAAAAGAGCTTGAAGACGAATATAAAAAAAATAAATACCAACGTGATCGAAAATCAGAATACCCTTCAATTGAAGAATTAGTAGTAGCTCTTTACGATGCTACAGACAAAGTGGAAGTCGATAAACTAAGGGCCGAAGTTAAGAAAAAATATCCTAAACCGAGTGAATGATGGGAAAAGTAAGCGCACTAGCGATAATATTTTTATTCATTATTACCGCTTGTACGACACAGGAAAAAATCGTGAAGGTCCGCGCCAAGTATTCTGGCGACCACGAGACAAAGGATATAAGGGCCATGTGGCTAGTTTGTTATCAGTCCAGAATACGGGCACTCCCATATATACCGAGGCCTGTTCACTGGCAACACTGTGACTGTATGACTGACAAGAGTAGGGAAGTTTACAGTTTTAATGAGTATAATAAAGAAACTCAGGAAAAACTCACAGAGTTTTATACTGGCTTACACAGGGAGTGCGAGAAAGAAATGGGAATAAAATTCTCGGGACCTAACAAGATTGATCCAGTTTAGATATGAACCCAGCCGATGCACAATACTACAACTACACACCAACGGTACAAGCTATGCCTGAAGTAAACACTTTGTACACAATGGTAATGGACCTGGGCATACCAGCGTGTGTCATCATTGCAAGTTTCTGGTTCATTAAATACACTACTGATCAAGCGAGGAAAGAACGTGAAGAATTTTGGAAAAAAGATGCGGAAAATGATACAAAGATTATGGCAATGGTTGAAAAGTCTTCAGATGCCATTCTTTCTATCAAATTGGCCCTTGAACAGAACACACAAGCAATCAAAGAACTGACCAATGGAAGAAATCATTGAGAAAAAAACGGTAAAAGGAAATCCTAATCCACCGAAAAAGATGTCGGTGAATGAACAGATTACAGTGGCAAGATTCTATGGGAGACTGGTTATCTCATTTTTTGCTTTCGGTATTTTCTTGTATATCGTGCACATGATGTTGATCGCAGATGTCGAGATGGCTCAGTCAAGCCGAGACCTTTTAAATATTTTAATAGGAAGTTTTATCAGTGTTATCAGTGGGATAGCCACTTTCTATTTTAATGGTGACTCTGACTTAATGGAAGACAAGTCACATTTAAATCAACCTAATAATCAACCACCACAAAATGATACCAGCACTACTTCTTAATGTTATTCAATCCCTAGTCGTAGACCAAGCACAGTCACTTGCTAAAGAGCATGTGGCTAAGGTGATGGAAAACAACCTCAGTGAAGATCAAATGAAATTGATAGATTCTGTCGTTGACGAAATGCCTGATAATCAATTCAAGTCTGTCAAAGACTTCCTAAGCTAATAGGAGAAAAACATGGCTGATGCTGCAAGTATAACTTTGAGTGCAACCGTTCTCCCAGATGAGATTGCAAAAACCATATCCGGGAGTATGACGGTTACTCCGGCTGATGCTAACGACAAATGGTACTACAAGCTGACTGCTGTTAGTACCGCCTCTACAGATTTAATGGCTGGTTATTTTACTGATTATACTGGTGTAGATGATGATACTGCACCTACAGCGGTCCATACTGCCGACAAAGTAAATTTCTTATTTATAAAAAATACAGATGCCTCAAACCCTGTTTACATCAAAGTAGATGGTGATGCGGCCTCGACTTCAGCGGCTGGATCTTTGTATATTCCTGCTGGTGAAAGCATGGCAATAAGAATCCCTAATTCAACAGTTGCAGATATTCATGCGATTGCAGGGACATCTGCTGTTACCTGTATTGTTGCGGCATTGCTAGACGACGTTGCATAATGAGTGACGGACTTTGGGCTAACATCCATGCTAAGCGGAAGAGAATAAAAGCTGGTAGTGGAGAGAAGATGAGGACCCCCGGATCTAAGGGGGCTCCGACTGACAAGGCTATAGTCCGAAGTCAAAGTAAGAAGAAGGGCCCCGTTAGTGTTGCTACCGTTGGTATGCTGGAAAAGAGGGGCCTGACTACACCAGTGATGACTCCTGCGTGGACACGCAAGGAGGGGAAAGATCCGTCAGGCGGGTTAAATACCAAAGGTAGGGCTAGTTACACCAAAGGCGAGTTAAAACCCCCTGCACCTAATCCCAAGACCAAAGAATCCAAGGGCAGGAAAAAGAGTTTTTGTGCCAGGATGAGTGGGATGAAGAAGAAACTTACATCCAGTGAAACTGCTAACGATCCTAATTCAAGGATTAACAAGTCTCTAAGAAAATGGAATTGTAATTAAGGAGTAATATGTCACCTAAGCAAAAAAAGATAGCTGGACAAGCGGCCCCCAAGAACAAGATAACAGGGGCTGACTTTAAAGCCATGAGGGAGTATGAAAATAAAAGTATGCTTAATCGTTTGAGTGATGCCAAGGAAGGTGTCGGCATGAAACAAATGCTTAAAAAAACCAAGGGTAATGAAAAAGAGCCAGTGGCGACCATGTATCATGGTATGGGTAAAAAGAAAAAGAAAGGGCCCAAAGCAGTAATGTACGGTGGGTCAATGAAAAAACCAAAGATGGCAGTCATGGCTGACAAGAAAAAACCCAAACCATTAAGCAAGAAGGAGTTTCAAACTAATTTTAAAGGCAGACAATATAACCCGGAAGAGGCATGGTCACATCCACCATCAAAAACTGGATTGAGCTTTGGAACAGGAAGAAATTTAGACACGAGTCCTGGAGGAGACTTAGCAGGTCCAATAATTGAAGGACTAAAATCAGGAAAATTAAAATCCAGAAATAGACTTTCTGACGATATTATTGGAGCATCAAAATATCAAAGAAAGAAAAAGAAGAACCCCAAGGCGGTTATGTACGGTGGAAGCATGAACGCTAGTAGCATGAGGAAAAACAAGGATGAGCCAGTAGCCGCAATGCCTGGGTATCACATGCAAAAAAGGGATAAGTATTAATGAAATATGTTAGTGCTATCGAGAAACTAGACAGAGATAAAAAGAAGAAAAAAATAAGAAAGGTTAACCCTACAGTAGGAGTAAAAGGTTGAAGCTCAGTAAAAACTTTTCTCTCAAGGAACTGACATACTCCCAGACCGCAATTAGAAACGGGATCAGTAATCTTCCCAACGAAGAACAACTGGTTAATCTGACCGCCCTGTGTCAACGGATACTTCAACCAGTTCGTGAGAAATTTGGTTTAATATCAGTTAGTTCGGGACTAAGAGCGGAGGCCTTGAATAGTTTGATCGGAGGGTCTAAAACCTCAGATCACTGTCATGGTCGAGCGGCAGATTTTGAGGTTCGGTCTGAGTCGGTAAGTAACCCAGAACTGGCTCAATACATAAAAGATAATCTGGAATTTAAACAGTTGATTCTTGAATTTTACAACAAGGACGAGGGACCCAACTCAGGCTGGGTTCACTGTAGTTTTGATGCAGGGGGTGACAACAAAGGAGAAGTCTTAACAGCGAAACGTGTGGACGGGAAAGTCCAGTACATTTCCGGCTTGGAGGAATAATGGCTGCTACGTTAAAAACAGATGTGGTCGGGAATAAGACCGACACTACTGCAAACCTTACACTGGGCTCATCCGGGGCCACTACCTTTGGTGGTGCGGTTACTATTGCTTCTGGGACTATTAACGGGACAACAATTGGGGCTTCTACTGCCACCACTGGGAAATTTACTGATATAACTGCAACCAATATACAGGCTACATCTGGTCAAACGCTATCCCTGAAAGAAGATAGTGGTACTGCTGTAATTACGGTTGACACCTCTGGTAATGTTCTCGTTAACCCCGCTACTTCTTCAGGTACTATTTCTGTAGGTTCTGTTGCAACTCAATCCGTGGTGCAGGATGCAAAGATTACTGGGACAGGATTTGAGTCAGGAGCCACTTCTGCTGGGGTTGGCCTTGGTGTCGGTAAAGTATATGTAGGGATCACTGGTGAAATTAGAATGTACGGAGGCTCATCAGAGCCAGAGGGTTGGGTTTTTTGTGACGGTTCTAACTATGATGGAACCGCAGGGACGGCCTATAAAAATCTATTTGATATTTTAGGAACAGCATACGGAGATGGAGACGGCACCAGTAATGATTTCAACGTCCCAGACATGCGTGGTCGTGTCCCGATGGGTGTTGGGACTGGTAAAGGAAAAGACTCCGCAGATACCGATGGTGGAAGCGATCCAGCCACAGCAAGTGCAACAACACTAACAGCGAGAGAGCGTGGAGAGTTTGGTGGTTTTGAGTCAGTAACACTGACCGCAGGAGAGTCTGGTGTAAAGGCTCACACCCACCCCACAAGCGGCATTTCAGGAACAGTAGCTGATCATAATCACGATTTAAGCAATCACGTTCATTCATTATTTGAAGCAGTTGGTGGAGTTGGTAGAGCACACGTTGAAGCTCCTTACGCATCTGACGCAAGTGCTAGTGATAGTGGTGGTAATACTTCAGCCCCAGAACCTAATATAACTGGGGGAGCAAGCGCAAACGGGGTGACCATCAGTGGAACGGTGCCCGTTAACACCGCAGCAGGAGCAGCAGATGCTCACTCAAACGAAATGCCTTTCATGTGTGTGAACTACATAATTAAGCTCTAATGCCCCTAGAGTCTCAAACAGACTTCTCAGGCGGTGTTAATGATCGCCTTCCTCCCCATAAAATCGGGGCAAACCAGTGTGCTGCCCTGTCTAATGCAGACCTTTCCTTCGGTGACCTCAGAGGTGAATACCAGACGGTTACTGGGGGACAGACGGATTACTTTTATGAGAAAGCCGGGACCTGGGTAAGTGCTTCTGGTTTTACCGAGACCATTCCAATAAGCACATTTACAGAAGATACAAGTGGATCAGGTGGTAGTGTAACAGCCACTGCGATTAGTGCGGATATAAACTACTACAGTGTCATGGAGATTGGAGACCACGAGACTGTAACACTCGGCACTGATGTAGACGTTGAACTTTATGAGCTAACACAGGGGGTTCATGGTGCTTCTTCATTCGTTGAATACAACGATGATCTTTATGTATCCAGAGACGGGACAAATTTTACAGTAAACGGATCGTGGAACCACACTGAAAGTTCTGGAGCAAATGCAAACAGGCTAACGATAGCAACCTCTGGTGGTGTCAATGAGGCTTACAAGTTACAGGTTGGAGATGAATTAACCGCTACTAATTTACCTGGAGACACCTTTATTACTCGTGTTGATAGTGCAAACAAACATGTTTATATAAACGGTTTTGTTAGTAATACCAGCAGTAATCAGACTGTATCGGTAGCCCCTATTATTTCAAAGTTTCTTGATGGCGATACCTCAAAGTCATACAGAGTGTCTGCCCTAAAGCCTGAGCCAATAATTTCATTCACTCAGGGTGCGGCTAGTTATACTGGCACTAATACAGACCGTAATGCTGGCCACTCTGTAGCATGGTATTCTTCAAACATTGCAGTCCCTTTTCAATATGGACTGGCTCACTTCGACACGACTGGATACGAGTCAAGCATGAGTCCGTTGACAGATAGCTCCCTGTCTGCTTCATATTTTTCTACTGATAACAACATTCCAATGTACATAGAATTTGGAACAGGGGTAGCTAGAAATAATACGGTTACAGACCTGTCCTACTCCTCTACAAAACTAGATGGTGGTAGATTTGCTTTATATAGAGTGGGTGGTTCTAGCTCCGTTATTAAGAAATTAGACGACCTTTTTATTGATGAGGACCTGACGGTTGCAGTCTCAGATACTGCCGATGCGGATCTAGCTATTGCTATTGGTAGTGCCAAGTCAGCATTCCATTACAGGGTTGCATGGTATGGTTTTTTAACAGGGAGTTCTACCCAATATTCTTACACTAATGGAACATACTCTGTAGTTGCAACACACACTGGAAAGACGGACTGGTTGTCTGGAGGAACATCTCACAATATAGTGTTAACTAGTGACGGAACAGGAACCGACACATCACATTATGTGGACCTTGTGGTCTATATGAAGATCCCAGGTGAACTCGTAGAGCGTGAGTATGTTTGCAGGGCATTAACAGTTGACAACGCAGATGTGGCTACAGCCAACACCTATCCCTATGTTGACTTCCAGTCTTCTGATTCACTGATTGATATTCAGCCTATTCAGGCTAACAACAAACCACCCAATAGTAGTAAGTTCTTAATAGAGTCGGGAAATATATTCTATGCCGCAGTAGAAACACGTTTATTTGCAAGTGACTACGGGAACCCTAACAGCTTTAGGTCTGGAGCATTTGTTGACTTTGATCAAAAGATTACTGGGTTGTCTAGCATTGGTAGTGAGCTCGTGGTGTTTACGCAGTACGGAGTTTACAGGGTTTATGGGTCTGATCCATTTGGTCTTAAAAAGGTTCGGGTTCCAACGACAGAGGGGGTGCCGGATGGTGGTGACAAGACAATTGTAAAATTTCAGGGTGGGATCATGTTTGCCAGCCATCAGGGGATATGCTTTTACAACGGGAAATCAGTAGAAAGGTTGACACACAATCTTTTAGAATCCTTTAGCTATCCAAACAATTCTACAAAAAGTAGCAACGCTGGTGGAATATTTGACGATGTTTACTATTTACTCGGTAGCTCTGGTACGGGCTATAAGGTTGATTTAAAATCATCACCGTTGAAGGTTACAAGAACCACATTCAACGCATCAAATTTATACTACCGTGGTGCTGAGAATATTCTTTATGCAGATACTGGTAGGCCTGGTTATGTAACTGGAAGCCGATCCAATTTTAGCGTGACGACAAGAAAGTTTTCTGCCGGAGATATTAACTATGAAAAGGTATATAAGAGTGCTCGCTTAACAGGTGAAAGTTTTTATGGCACCGTAAAGGTTCTTGTCGATGGGACGGAGACTGACTCATTTTCAGTTGGTGGTTCAGTCGCAGATTTTGACAGGACATTTTATCTAACACAACCGAGGCAGGGCAACGGGATACAGGTGCAACTTGTAAATTGTTATGGGAACGTGCATAGAATTAATATTGACTATGAACTAACCAATGAAATTACCGAGAGATTATACGAGTCTGTACAGGTTCAGTACACTGGGACACCATCAATCACGGTTTCTCTCGATGGTACAGATTTAATTGGTGAGGGCACACCAACATCTTTATCCAGTAGCCCTGGCCCAGTTGGTGAGGCGGTACTGTATTTTCCAGAAATGTCAACTGGACTGGTTCCTCATATAAAAGAAACCACGAGTGAATCAGCCGGAAGAATACTTAGTTACCAGTACAAAGCAAGTCCAGTATAATGGCAGACGTACCTGAATATGATGGTTACTTAGAGATAGATGAGGACCAGTTGAGGGAGGCATTTATCCAGGTAAATGAAAACATAAGAGCCTTACAAAAAAGGTTAAAAGAGGCTGAGAAATTAATTAAGGTATTACAAACAACCACTAGTGCAAAAGCTAATCAAGAGTATGCAGAAAGAATAGCAAACGCTTTAATTGGACATGGTGGCCAAGCAAGTGCTGTTGCTCATGCATCTACAATAACCATATAATGCCCAGACAAGTATTCACCGCTGCAAATCTAAGATACAAGGGCCAGCCGACCATATCTTTTTCTATAGACGGTGTTAGTGGAATTAACAACCAACAGTTCCCAAGCCATACCAAGTTGCTTCAACGTAGAGTGGCACTGCCACCTGGGATGATTGGGTATACACCACAGGTTGTTAGTTCTTTCCAGAGTGCACTGACCTACGAGTTCGAGGGAGTCCCAGAGGTTAGCTTCAATGAGCACAAGCTGTATCACTTTGTCGAGGTTACATTTTCCGGCACCGTGGAGTTTGCAATATACGTTGACGAGGTTGAGAAGAAGCCGAACAACAACGTAGATACAACGGTGACACTGACTGCTCGTGAATCCAGGAAACAAGATACTCGTAGAATATATTACCCACCTTTGTCCTTCGGCTGGATACCACACGTTAAGCATGTTATATCTTCTAGTCAAAGTGGTCAGATTTTTAACTCTTCAATTAGGGCCCTACCAGCTAGGTTTTTCAAGGGGGAGAGAGAGCACACAGAGGCACAGATTACCTATCAAGGTAATGTGGGTTTAGATGTTTACTTGGACGGTGAAAAGATTAGTGAGCACCAGCTTAGTTCCAGCAGATACGACAAGAATGCATACCAGACAGTTCAAGAATATTTACCATCAGGTTCCAGAGGGAATGTACTACAGTGGGCCCAGTCTTCAGGTGATGGAGAGGTGGCCCTGTTTGAAACAAACGTGACCCTGACGGACAATACACAGCCACAGCAGGAGGTCTAATGGCACAGTTATCACCGAGTCCAGAGAAAGAATTATCTCAAGTGCAAATGAAGGTTAGGGATGTTATCGCTAACTCCAGAGGCACCAAGTTCAAGGGAGTCAAGGAACCACACTATCCAGTCATGGTCAACAAGGCCGAGATGGGTGCCTTGAATGCGATGAAGAAACCTATTGCCGACAGAAGGAGTGGAGGGTTCGTGGATCGTATGATTAAGAAGGGTCTCAACGATGATACCTATATTATGAAGGGGACGGAGCCTAAAGCGGTGGCGACACCTTATGCTGTTTTTGATAGTGCGGTTGAAACAGATCAAGAAAAAGATGGGGGTGGTTTTCATGGTGCCGAACAAAGTACCCAACGCTCAAATCAAGCATATGCAGATGCAGTAGCAGCACAGCAAAGAGGAGATTCAGGCGGTGGCGGTGGCGACGGTGGCGGTGGCGGTGGCAATAGAGGGTATGATCGATCCGCACAAATACAACAAGCCTTCGATGCTTACAAGTCAGGCGAGGCTGAAAGAAACAAAGTAGCCGCAGACGCTGCCTTACAAGAACAAAGGGACTCTGCCCGACAGGGGTTTGTTGATGACTACACGGGAGAGGGTGGATACGCAGAGAGGTTGAGAGGTCTGGAGGATCAGTTTGATATAAGCAGTGAGCGAAAAGCCATGACTGATCTGGCAGGAGAATCACAGAGGCTCGGAACCCAGTATGGTCAGCAAATGTCTGGAGTCACTGGTCGTGTCGGAGGATACGAGGGGGATGTAGCAGGACTTAGGTCTGGTGTGGGCACACTGAGACAACAACAGGCTGGCATAGGAACACAGATCGGGAACCTTGCTACTCAGGCGATGGACCCATCGAGCAGTCCAATGTATGACCGTAACAGACAGATGCTTGCTGGAGTAGCGGAGCAACAAAGGAATGCTTCCGACAAGGGAGCAATGGCTCAACTAGCGAGGGGGGCCTCTGCATCAGGCATGTCCCCAGAAAAACTTGCACTCGCACAGGCGCAGTTGAAGTCTGGACAGGGAGCAAGAGCCAGACAGGATGCGTTGTCTAGTGCCATGGGTGCACAGCAAATGACTGGACAACAGTTGTCTCAGGGTGCAGGACTACTCGGTCAACAGGCAGGGCTCGGTATGCAACAGGCTAATCTCTACGGACAACAGGCTGGTCTGGGTGCTCAAGCGGCTGGTCTAGCCGGACAACAGGCAGGAATGTACGGACAAACCGCAGGATTCCAGTCGGGGCTACTGGGTCAACGTGCAGGATTACAGGGTCAGTCAGCAGGACTCCTACAGCAACAGCTTCTAGGCAGAGCAGGACTGATAGGATCTCAGGGTGGCATGACTGAATACGGACTACAGGATGTGGTGGCCCGTCAGAATGAACAAATGCAAACGGAAATGATGGAAAAAACTAATGCCGCAAACGTCCAAGCCGCTAAATATAGTTCGAGTGGTGGTGGTGGTGGTGGTGGTTTACTTAGCTCACTAGGATTATAGGGACAACATGGCTATTGATTACGGACTCGATGTAAGACAAGCGGCAATCGACAGGTTTACTCAGGCTGAGGCAGGAAAGGCAAGAGCCTTAGCCGAGAAAAAAGCTAGTGATGAAAAAGCCGCCAGACAAAAACGCAAGGGGTTGATGACTCTCGCAATTCACGGAGGTGCAGCAGTTGCAACGGGTGGAGCCAGTATTCCCTACTCCATGAAGTATGGTGGAATGGCAAACAAGACACTCATGGGTGAAGACTACCAGGGCAGTGACATGCAGTCGTTGCAGGGTCTAGGAAGCATGGTCTACCAGGGGGCTGAGGCTAATAAGACAAAGAACCTTGCGGGGATGGAGAAAGCCTACAATGGTCAGCTAGATGATATCTATAAAACAATAGATTCTCTACCTCCCAGTGCTGGAAAGATGGAGAGAGCCTTCCTTGCTAATCAGGCGGCAAATCTTACTACGACATTCCAGAAAAATTTGAAAGCGGCTGAGGCTAAGCCGGTATGGGAGTTTGCTTCTTCCGAGAGGGAGAGACAACAGGCCAAGAGTCTTGGTGAGGTTGCAGACAGAGGGCAGGAGGCATACGACGAGGCATATACAAGACAGTTAATGCCACAAAAAGTTAAAGAGGCTCAGGGGTCAACGGATTCAAATAGAGCTATAGATGATGCTTATGCCAGAACGGGTTCGCAGGTTAGGGGGACAACACCTCTAGCTAAGCCAAACTCTACACAATATGACGATATGTTAAGCCCCAGACAAGAAGCTGCCCGTCGCAGATCATTTAGACCATCAGAGCTAGGAGCCTACAATAATCCTTACTCAATGGATTCTTCCATATCTACACCAGAACAAAAAAGGATAGACTACAGAGACTATAAAGGTGGCTTTTTAGGAGGGAGGTTCTAATAATGGCTGAACTCACCGCATACGAAAAGAAAAGACAGGAAGAGTACGAAAAGTTTGTAAGAGATAGAAGGAAGAACAAACGTAAGGATGTTCCTACAGTATCTCCAGGTGCTAAGAAATTAGCCCGTAGTGAAATGAGAGATAGAATTATCCAAAAAGCTATGGATGCTCAGAAAGTTGCGGAAGAAAAAATGTACGCAAATATTCCGAACTATCCCTACGAAAAATTAATGACCCTAGAAGACCCTTCAGGTAACATGGCGTTGAAAAGTTATTACAGAAACAACCCAGACTTTGATACGGATTTTCCACCTAAAGAAGGAACTGTTGCTAGAAGAATATGGGATAAAGAAGATGCCAAACGAAGAGAAGATCGGAAAAAGAAATTACAACAAGAAGCCGTAAGAGAAGCCGACGAAAGGCTTGATGTCCCTAGTCAAGAGCAAGCAGCAATGGGCCCCTTGTCTAATGTAAGAACCCGTAAGTTTGACCCAGACGATATTAGGCCACAAGGGGGTGTATTTAATTTTGTTGATTACGATGCTCTCATTGATAAAGAAAAAGGGATAGCAGAAATTGAAAAATTACAGAGGAACATAAATAAGCAAGTTGGAGAACAAAATACTATAGAGTCACGCACAACTGACAACATGGGGGCACTCGATGATAGGAGTTCTGACCAGATTAAAGAGGGGCTTCTTTCTAACATCGCCACTCGTCAGTCTAGGAGAAGTAATGACTTTGGAAACTTTCCAGAGACCACATCAAAACAATACGAGCAAAGAATTAAATCCCAGGTAGGCCTTTCTGAAGAGATTGAGAAAGCTCAAAGGGCAGCCATGGGCCGGGGCACACAATCAGAAATCAACAGGCAAAGAGCACTAACAGCACCAGAGGTTGAGGATGGTGAGTTTGCTGAAAAAAATAGGATGGAAGGTTTGTACCAGGAGGATTTAAAACCAACCAACAAGAAAGCAAGGCTTGAAGAAATAACAATCAATGCGACCGACATAGCAGAACAGCTTGACGAAGAAGGTATCACCGATCCTGAAGAACGGAAGGCGGTCAAGGAACAGGTAGGCAATTATTTCCGAGACACATCAACCAATCAGCTTATCAATCTCGACAGGCTTCAGGCAGAGTTTCAGAAACAGGAAGACAGGGAGGACATGTTTAAGACCGCCCAGCTACTGGTAGGGAAGCCTCGTCAGAATTTCATGATAAGGAACGGTCTCGTTGACCCCATGGATATTCCTGAACTAACAGAAGATGAGAAAAAACTTGAGGGATTAGAAAAAGAGTTAAAGCTAGAAGACACTCAATATAAAATAGCTGAGCTCGTTGTAAAACGTGAAAAACTTGGTAAAAAGTTTACAGACGAACAGAAGGCCTGGGTGGATATTGGCAAGGAGGCTCTTAAAGATGGTGACATAGATGCTGCAAAGGCTGCTTTTAAGGAAGCTGGACTGGAAAATATTCCAAATTTCAAAGTCAATAAAGAAGAGGCTGCGAAACAATTTATGAAATTAAATGGGGGTCAGATCGACATGCTTCCATACATAGGAGTTGCCGATAAAGATGGTAAAAACATTGCCTCTTTTATGGGAAAGTATTGGGAAGAAAGATCGAAAGTATCATCGGCCATGTCAGTATTAAAGTATGGGAATCCAGGAGGAATGCTCGTTGACCAGAAGACAAAAATGCTTCCATATTTTAATAATGCTGGGGTTCCCATGTGGGAGAAGTTGCCTGGTGTTGAAAAGGATGGAACACTAAGATCAAATCAGCCTGTAACCGATTTGAGCTTTATAACAGACAGTTCATTGCGTAAAAGCATGGAGGCGGTTAAACCTAAAAATGGATTTACAAATGAAACAGAATATTTATCTGCTGTTAACGATCTTGTTTTTAATAGGGCTTTGGACCAAAGATTTAACAACTTCCACAGTAAATATGAGGGTATTGTCGGGAGAAAAGGACTTCGAGAAAGTGGGAAAGATATTGGCACTGGAGGAAAAGGAGCAGGAAGTGTCCCATCAGAAAGTGTCCCATCAGAAAGTGTCCCATCAGGAAGTGTCGAGAGTAAGAATTACCAACGGAGAGGAAACCCACTTGAAGCAACAGGGTTTCTCGAAAGTAACCTTCCCAAAAACGTGGCGAGTAAAAATGAGAACGTAGAATCCCGTTCTAATGTCTATGGCAATAAGGAATTTTTTGAAGACTTAGGCATTGGAACTAACCGTGGAGGAGGTAATCCAAAAAGGGCGAGAGCTAGAGGTTTAAATGTAGAAAACATAGCAGAGGATTCAGAAGACCAAAATACTGCAAGTGGACTACAAGCCGCAGAACTGAACCTGTCAGAACTAGGCCCCCCCATAAGTGAAATGATTCTCAAAGATCCACTCAACGAACAATTTACCTTTGGCAATTTTACTGATGGTAAAAGGGGGATTGATAATATTAATGCCTATTTTAGAACACTAAAATTTGAGGGGAAGTTTAAACCTAATGCCGATCAGGAATTTTTTGAGAAGAAAAAAGGCGAGAGAAAGAGACCCGTACTGTCTAACGGTAAGCCCGTATATCACATCGGTCATGGTATCAGGCTACCTCTTAACAAGAAAGAGGTTCAGGTCTTGAGAATCAACGGGTTCAAGGGGAACCCCAATGAGTTCCTCAAGGCACCAACCAGAGCACATGCTAAAAAACTACAGGGTGATAAATACTCAATCACAGAGAATCAGGCTGAAGCATTGATGAAGCACAGGTATGCTAATCATATAAGAACTCTAATAAAATCAAACGACAAGTTCGCTAAAAAAGAGGAAGACAAAATACAATGGCCTGGGTTGCCCACACAACTTCGTGAAGTTTTATTTGATATGTCATATAATATAGGTCCTGAATTTTTAACAAGGGAAAATGATCCTTTTGAAAATCTAAGGGCTTCAATTATAGAGTATCAAAATGACCCCTCCCCAGAAAACATACAGGCTATGATTTATCATATAGAGGATTCTAAATATTATAAACAGCAGGTTCAGAATAGGGCATCAAAAAATATAGAAAACCTCCGCAGTCTAATTAAATAATGGTCGATATTTCATTTGATGAATGGCTCAAAAGAAAAAGAAAACCTGGAGAGTCTACCAGAGATGCAATTGATAGGTATAGTGATGAACAATTTGTAAGCAGAAATGGTAGAAATTTTCTCAAAGAGGAATTTCTTGAACAGATTCAAGCTGAAGATCGTTTAGAAATAGAGGCCCAACCAGAACCCCCACCAGACCCAGACGAAACCCCATACGCTAGTGCTGGCGAGACTTTATACAAGTCCTTTGTCGGCCTTAAAGAGACAGGCGCAGGACTGGCGGCAACCGCCCTACCAGAAGGTTATGGCAAAGAGACCATGACCGACATAGCACAAGACCTTCAACAAGTTAAGACAACTGAGAAACCTGCGGCTACCTACGAGGATTATGTTCGTGAGGGTGGTTTCATTGGTGGCCTGTATGAAATGCTACCAGAGTCAACACCCACCGTTGGTCAAATGGGAGAGGGGGTACTGGAGTCTTTCTTTCCAACAGTAACAGGTATTGCTGGTGCGGTACTAGGTGGGGTAACACAGGGACCAACTGGTGTAGTGGTTGGTGGTACTCTAGGTGCATCGGTTGGTAGCACGGCAGTCGTCACTGGTGGAACCTATAATAGGGTACTAGAAGACGATGTTATTCGTGAAGCCATTGGAGTACAACAGGGTGTTGATTATACAGAGTTGTCTCAAGAGGATCAGGTTAAGATGCGAGACATGGCATCTGAGATTGCTGGAGACGTTGGTCTCACGAGGTCCTACACATCAGGTGTTCTTGAAATTCCGAGCAACCTCTTTCTACCTTGGATCAAGGGATGGGGTGCAGTCAAGCAGGTAGCCGCTAGATACGGCATGGATGTTCTCGGTGGTACTGCTGCTGAGGTCATGGATGAACAGGTGTATGCCTACGAGGTAAAGCAAAATTTAATTGATGCTGGGCTAGATGAACCACAGGCAGAGGCATTTAGACAAAAGATCCGTGAAATGGGTCCGACAAACTTCGAGACCGCATGGGGTGCGTTTGTAAACGAGGTCGTGATGGGAGGTGCTCCTGCTGTCGCAGAGACTGCCGTTGCCTACAAGTTGAAGAGGGATCACAGGGTAGATACTCCGGCTACAATCAACGATGAACTACAAGAAAAAGTAAGCGAAGCTGCGATTAAAGAGGGGGAGAAAGCGGCAATACAGGAGGAGAAGGATCAGATTGATCTGACTCAAAAGAGGGCCAATCTTGCAGTTACGTTAGAAAAAATAAAATTACAGAGGGAAGAGGCTAGAAGAAAGCAGGATCAGCAGGACTACGACAACCTTGTAAAGAAAGAAAAGGACTACAAGGAGGCAACGGACTCTGCTTTAAAGGAGGCCGAGGAACTTATTGCTTCAGGTCAGTACACAGAAAACGACATTATATTTGAAGAGGATGTTGTCACAGGGTTACCAAAGGTCAGGATTAAAATTACAACTGATTTGAGTCCTATCCCGGAGACTGTCGATAAAGATGTAGATGCCTTGGCTGACAGGGGCACGACTGATCTTCAGGAGGAAGTTGATCGCCTAGAAAAAGAACCCCTCAGAACTGCGGAAGACAATGTAAATGTAGAAAGAAATAAACAGGAGATCAGAAGAAGAGGAGACCGCAAGAACTTTCTTAGGACTGCGGAGGATTTGGTTGATGGAGTCAGCTATAGCGAGAATACAAATCCTGTTATTGATTCTGTCGTTGATGACATAGATCAAGATACTCAAGAGCTTTCAGAAGAAGACAAGTTAGATATACAGCTTGAGAAGTATCAGGACATAAGAGATCAAAACCAATATACAACGGAGGATGGCAGGGTTTTAAAATCATTGAGCAACAATGTTGGTAAGGCAGCACTAAAAACTGTATCTAAATTCTTTTCTGGCCTTGGAGTCAAGATGACCGCCATGTCTAGGCAGGAAAGATATGATGCAATGCTTGATGGACAATACGGACCTAAATTTGAAAAGTCTACAGACCCCCTTGAAGAAAAAGTTAGAGAGGTAGAGAGGCTTAAAACACTTCTGTTTGGTGAGGGATATGTCCGTGGAGTTGACGAAATTGTTATTGCTCCAGAGGCAATTTATGGAGAGACACAGAGCGATGCAATCAAACGAATGGTTCAGGTTGTATTTCATGAGGCCTTTGGACACCTTGGCCTGAGAGTCAAGAAGGGCGGTAAGTCTGGTCAGGCATTTTCTCCTGACTACATTGATATGATAAATGGGTACAAGAAAACTGCCAAAAAGGATATCCTAGCATGGCTGGAAGGGCCACTTGGTAATCCCTATGTAAACGAAAAATATAGCTGGGAACAACTAGCCGATGGTGAACCTAGCTTCAAGCAAACAGAAGAGTACATCGCAAGAAACTATGCGGAGTACGGCATACAAAAAGAGTGGGCTATCGACAAGCTCATAGCATCAATAAGGAAAAGATTTAAAGGGATACCAGGATTTAACAATGTTACTGATCGGGATTTAATCAACGTATTAAACGAACTACAGGATGAGTATATCCCCAATAACCGCAGTATCATTTCAGGAAAGAAACTATCCAAACCAAAGGTCTCACAGGTACAACCTGAAGAAGAAGAGACAGCCCCAAAGGGAGAGCAGGAAGAAGTATCAGAATCCCGTGGTAGAAGACCGAGTGACTTTGACAGGTTCGTCTCACTCGGAGGAAAGCCCCCACTCAAACAGTACGATAGACCAAAGTTTGACACAGCAAGGGCTCCTAAGAAAACTGCTAAAGATGCGGAACGGTATGTAGATGCCAGTCTTTTGGCCTCAATGAAGGGTAAGGCTTGGCCTGAGCGTTTGGTTGAAGACTTAATGAACTTCGATAAATTTCCAAAAGAGTTTCAAGAAGGGTTTCGCAAGTCCTTAAAGTCTGGGCTTAGAGAACCAGAACAAAAACTTGCTAATGCTATACTAGCAAGTGGGAGAGAGGCTTACCTAAAGAAAAAGAAAGGGGCTGCATGGAGGGACAGGGACAAGTGGGCCCTTACACAACCACCAAAGGGGTACGAGGCTAACGGAGCAAAGTGGAAAGAACTGGTTGACGATGTTCCCAAGTGGGCGAGGACCACGGCAGAGGTACAGAGGGGGATGAGGGAGCAGGATATTAGTGAGTCCACCACATACTTCCCGGATCAAAAACTAAAGCCCATATTTCCCATGCCACCGAAAGCATTTCCTGGTGGCTACGCAGAACAGAAGTGGGCAAACAGGCTGGACCCAGAAGATACTCCAGTCTACCGAAAAGGTGGGAAGTTTATTGATGTAAGCAGGGGATTCCCTGTCAAGGATTCCGATCCAGACATGACAAATACCATTGTCCCATTTGGAGAGATTGATACTGATTTTCCTGGAAGTCGAGCCAGCTTTGGTGTATCTGGAGCCGTTTCTAAAATTAAAAATCTGGCAGACAACAAACCTAAAAAGGGACAGAGGAAGGTCAACGGAAAGAGAATATCCACTGGGTCTGCAATCATGACCAATCTTCTTACAAAGAAATTCAAATTCCTGGATACCAACCCCAACGTCAAAACAAATACTGAGAACATCGCTACCATGGAAAATGGTGCGATTGTAGAATACAACAAGGAGAACGATCAGTCTGCAACAAAAGCAGGTAATTTCTCTGACCACCTTTACGCTGTACAAATTGTCTTTGATACAGATGTTCAGCTATTTAACACGGGCAAGGATAAGAATCAGCCATCTCTGAGACCAAGAACTTACGGTGACATTCTCGTTGGAGATCAGGTTGGAACGATTCAACTAGACACGGGAACGGTGGCACCATTATACGACAGACTTATCGTTGTCCCACCAAGCAAGGATGAGATATCCTACTCATTCGTTGGTGAGGTTGGAGTGAGACAGTTCATTACCAGAAATGGGATGAACCCCAAAGGGAAGATGCTCACTAGGGATTTAAACAGACAGAAGAAGGGATCAAAGGAGGGTGCGTGGTTCAACCCCGGACTGGCAGACGGCAAGTGGAGGGTGGAGGTCCCCAACACAGGGATAAAATTAAAGACCATGCCCTTTAAATATGAGGGGTGGAGGGACACATACAACACTGTTATAGACCCTAGTTTGCCAACGAGGAAGCAAGTCTTTACTGGGGAGGACAAGAAGGGTAAAATTAAGAAACAAAAGACAGAAGAGTCCTTACCATACATGAGACTGGGTGACCTACTGGACCTTGGAGCACTGGCTGATTACTATCCACAGCTTGAGGATGTGTATGTTCACTTTGCCGATGAATTTATGGGTGAAAGGATGGGGTACAGTAGTGCATTACAGAATCCATCAGATGACAATCCAACTGGAAAGGGGCTTAGCCTGACCATAGGAACGGCACCTCCCGATCCTGAGACCATGAGGGGATTGGACATGGACCGGATGACCATGACAACACAGGGTTGGATAGAAGATATTCACATGAAAATGATGAATGATCCCAATCATGATGGAGTTCCACACAGGTTGATTGCCACCATACTGCATGAGGTTCAACATATTATACAGGGAATAGAGGGATTTTCTTCAGGTGGTACACTTACAGAAGAAAATATAACTAAAGATCGGATTAAGAACGCTATAAGGAACAGCACAAAAGGACTATGGGTATCCATTAGCCCTGGTAAGAGATTAAGAATACAGAAAAGATTTGCCAGCACATTAAATGATCTTGTCAATAATGATCAGAAGAAAGCGAAGGATGCTGTCAGTAAGTTTGGACTGAAAAGTCCTTTCGTTGGAAAGAAATGGAGTGACGGAAGTCTGTTCCTAGATGAGGACCCAACGAAGACATACCAGAAATGGAGCAAGACAACAACTATCTCGGTTACCGACCTTATTAATGATCCTAGCGAAGCATCAAACAGGAAGTTTTCAGAACTCGTATCGCTACCGTCAAAGGCGATGATGAAAACGATACAGTCTTTGTCCAGAGAAAAAAATATCTCAGGAAAAGATGCAGGGAAGGTTCATAAACTTTTTGAAAATATGCTCAAGCCCTACACTATGAACGCTCTTGGTTCAATGATGGGCAACCAAATTCCCAGTGGTTTTGCACCAGACCAAATGAAACGTCTCATGGGACAGTCTGACTACTTCAGACTCGCTGGAGAGGTTGAAGCCAGGGATGTAGAGAATAGATATCTGGATGCGTTCAGGGGAAATGGGAGGAGTGGACTGCCTTCTCTTTTAAACAAGAGAAAGCAGGAGCTCGTTAAAAGACTATCGCCATCTAAGCCCTACCTTCAAGGAGGAACAGAACGGGGGGTTGTAAACATTGACGAGAGTGGGACGGGAACGACTCCTGCCAACGTCCCAGGAGAGGCTGTACTAGGCTCACCGTGGAGGATTGAGGATATGATTTCCTACTCAATGTCTGATCCTCTTGGTGATTTTGCTGAGAGAGTGGACATTGTTACAAGGGCTAGGGTTGCACAGATTAACAATCTTGAGAAGGGCACCCCTGAGAGAAGGAATGCAATTGAAAAGTTGCACATGAATATAATACTCAGCCCAATCCCAGTTCAGGACCCCACCAAACCACTACCTTTCCAAGACGAACTAGATAGAGCGGTACCTTTCGAGGACTTGTCTTGGTCTCAACGTCTGCCAGGGCATGAGTTGTCTGGTGTGGAGTTGACGAAAAAGTACATGAAAAACCCTGAAGAGTGGGAAAAAATTCGCACTGAGAAAGGTGGTTACGAAAAATCAGGTGATACCGTAGAAGATATTGATACAGAAGAAAATGAAGGGGATGATGCAGGGGCAGGAGGTAGGGGGAAAAGTGCAAAGATTACTGGACTAGGACTAAAGGGCAAGGTTTCACTTAGACAGAAAAAGGGGGAAACCAAGGAAGCCTATAAAGAAAGAATAAGCAGACAGGCTCAAAAAGATTATGGCGCACTAACCAAAAGAGCAGCAAGACTTCTTTATTTAGGTAAAATCTGGACAAACTGGCAGATGATCCGAGACATGTTTGGTTTAAACCCAGGAGGGAGGGGTAGAGATGCGGTCCCATACCTTGGGCACATAATCAGCTTCATGAAAATGCAGAGGGAGAAGCTGATGAGGGGAGAAATGACACCGAGAGACATTGCAAAATCGGTAGTTATGACACTAGCTAGTCAAGGTGCTGATGCAAACAACCCTTGGACTGTCTGGAATTTTACTGGTGGAGTTAAGAAAGCAAAACCAGCGAAGAAGGGGACAAAGTTAGCAAACCTGACAACCTATGTTGAATACATGAATGGTGCAGACTGGGTTAAGGGAACATCAAAATATCTGGAAGCAAACATTGGTCAGAAGGAATTAAATGGTGAGATTAATGAAAATAAAGTTGCTCAATGGTATAGTAAAGCTCCACTTTGGGTCGTTAATGTTCCATGGAATGGGCAAGGTCCTAGTAAAGGGTTAAGGAAAAAAAGAGGGGTCAATGAGTACGTTGAAAAATTTGACACTCAATACGAAGCTATATCTGATGGTGTTATTTATCCTAAAACAGTTTCTTGGGAAGAGGCATCTACAACACCAGCTTATGATTCTAAAGGGGAACCAATCGAGGGAAGATTCCAGTACAGTGGAGGAAAGCCACAGTTTGTTAAGGTAGGAAGTGACTGGATGTTACAGGTAGATGGTAAGAACTATCATGGAATGGGTCACTACAATAGTCAGCTTTCACATAATAGATATGAAAATAATATTCTGAAAGTTAAGATTCCTGAACTCAAAACACAGATAAAGAAATATCAAAATGATATTAAGCTAAATGAAAAGAAACTAAAGGATAAGTTTGCAGGGAAGAAGCCTGAATACACACAAAAAGGTGAGCTAAAGGCTGAGTACACAGCACCTCGTATTGAGGTTGCAAAGAAAAAGATAAAAGAAAAAACAATTCCAAAAATAGAAGGCTACATAAAAAAGAGAGAAACAGAGATAGCCTCTTTAAGAAAGAAGATAAAAGAATCTCAAGGTGAGGCAGACAAATCTGGGAAGAAAAAACAACTTGCAGAGATGCCACTTTGGTACAGAGACCCACAAAATCAGATTGAGCCTAATGAAAAAACAGGGGCTCTATGGGTACCACAGGAGTACGCAACCACTGGTGGTAAACCACGAATGGAGGATGCTGTTGCATACTACTTTTCAACAGACGAAGGACAAATGCTCCTTGATAATATAGAGAAGGGGGAGTTTGATTTAAAGGAGTGGAGAAAACTAGCCAATGTAAGGATGGCCTTTGGTGACGACAGACTAAACCAACTACTCAAGCCCTCTCAAAGAGATAAAGATGGAAACCTAGTTAAGGTTGGGTTGCGTGATTTGGCTGAATACACAAAGGGGTTCAACGAAATTGTTAAGAAGTATGTAGGTGATGCAGACCCAAAAAGCCTACAAGGTGATGATAAAGAAACAGTAAAATTAAGGTTAGAAATGGCGGCTGAGCTAGGAGATTATGCTCAGAAATTATATGGAATTGCAGAAGCCAAGCAAGCATTCTTCAAACACTTTCTAGGTCTGGGTGATGCTCCAACGATAGATGCAATTGAGCTCAATACACACATAGCCGGAAGTCCTGCCACTGACTTGGCCACATCTCCACTGACAGGGAAGCCAGTGGCAAACACATGGAGAGTTGATTTAAAGTGGTGGTCTCTTAATTTACAAGGTAAGGATATTTCAGGCATTGATGGTTTAGGTAAGAAAGGAAAGGCTGACGATAAAACATTTTTTGGTCACTACAGGAAGGTCATACAAGATGCTTTTGATAATATAAAAAGAGACGTTGATGCTCGTGACCCCTCCATCTTTGAAGATGTGCCTCCAGACTACTTTTACCATGTCATGCACCACTGGCTCTGGGATGTAGGCAAGGCACTGACACGAGCCGATGCAGTCATGGGTGAGTCAACAGAAAGATTCCGACCAGCCGCTTACGAGGCCATGTGGAGGGATGCCAACCAACAGGTCTTGGCCTACTTCAGGAACGACCCGATTGAAGCGACCATGGTTGACTGGGAACCTGGACACAACCAACCAGATGCAGTCGCTGAAATATCAGAGGGTGATGTAGAATTACTTGAGGATATATCAGAGTCCGTCAGCCTCGCGTCGATGAAAGGTAAGCTCGTTCAGCGAAGCCAGTCTGACAGGTTTGCCACAGGATTTTATGTAGCCAAAGACCAGACAAGTAACATCTGGCCTGACACCTACCAGGGAAAGAAAGGGTACTGGATGCGTGGTGGTATGGGCTACCCGTTACTAGAGGACAACAGGAAAGCCCGTGCAGCTTGGGCGGCTGACGACATAAGTATTGTTAAGAATGTAAGAGATTTACAGGCCATGGGTGCTGACCATGTTATAACGGTTGTTGGGGCACCAGACATGCACTTCAGTAATAAAGCGTACTTCTCTATCTTCTGGAGAGAAACGCAAGACATGGTTAGTAAAGATCCTAAAAAGAAACAGGCTCTGATAAATAGGATCGACTCTATAATGCTTAACCCTACCAACAAAAATTTACTCCCAGTTGTCAAGGCTCTAAAAGAAGCACAGTCTCAAAATCCTGGCAAGGACTCATGGGAATTATTAAAAATGGTAGGACCAACGCTTACTTTTGGCGATAGGAAACCCATAGTCGTAGCATTGGGTGGTGCTTTTGGTATCAAAAAACCCACGACACCTATTGTCGCATTCCCTAACAACACTCTCTGGGAAGACACCACAGCATTTAAAGAGGTTGCCGTAGGGACTCCAGTTGGAATTATTAAACTGGACCCGATGGGCAACCAAAAGATGAGTCAAAGGGCAAAGGATTTAGGCATCCCACCACACGAAGCATACGAGTTTGTATTCAAGGGGGAAGTCATAGGATCTTGGATTGGTCAGCAGGGTGGTGTCCCATTTGATAACAAACAATTTAGACAGCTATTCAAAGACTACGAGAAGAGAATAATCAAGAAGTTCCAATACAAACCAGGATCTCTTGACATATCTGCTGGAGCTAAATACATGTTCGGCAAAGCCAAGCTCCCATTCAAGATCCCTGGTGCTGAGATCAAGAAGCTGGAAAAGAACATGGATGCCCCAGCTACACCAGTCTCATTCAGTATGGCGGTCAACACACTGACCACCGACCCAAGACTTCAGGCTGACTTCAACAACGCACAACTACGACAGGCTGATTGGGCAACCAGCCAGTCAATATTCACCAGACCACTTGATCAAGACAAAGAATTGCCCGGTGGTCGTAAGCTCAGTGGGTTTGTTACCCGATTCATGGAGCCCTTTGGCAAGATTGAAAAACCAGAGTTGCTTCGTAATATACGGAGAAGGACCCGTGGAACTATTCTTCGCATAGAAGAAGTCGGTAGTCGTCTATACAAGGCATTGTATAAATCAAAGAACCCAAAAGAAATCTATGATTACCTAACGAAAGGAGGTGACCTATCTACTATCCCAGATATGAAAGAAAGAATGGCTGCAAAAGAAGTAAAGGCAGTCATCAGGCAGTCTGGAGAGGATCTGGTTAAGAAAGGATTACTCCCTGAGTCGGCCCTTAAAAAACACGATGGCGGGTATCTACCTACTTTATATCTTCAGTATTTACTTGACGATAACGACAGATACGCTATCCAGCGTGGTCAGTCGAACAAGGTATCAAACATGGACTACTTGAAGAGAAGGTCTGACATAGACAAAGGATTGCAGAAGTTCTTAAAAGGTAAAGTTGAGGACCCTGCATTCCTTGCTAGTAAAGCTATACTCCAACCAGGGAGAGACATGGCCCTGTTGGATATGTTTGAGGAAATAGTTAACACCAGTGCTGAGAATAATTTCAACTGGGTTCTTCCAGAATCTATTGTTGATTTTGATTTCATTGCTGAAATTAATAAATTAACTGGAGCCAACAGTAACATTGCATCTGAATTAAAGAAAGACCTCACTGGCTTGTCGGAAGAACGAGAAGACATTGAAAACTATATTCAAGAACTAAATCAGGATATTAAAAAGGAGAGAGAGGTACTTCGTGCCAAGGATCGGATACAGTCAAAGGAACTTTCTGATCTAATCAGAGAGAGAATGTCGATGAAAGACAGGCTGAAGTTAATCAAGCCGAGGAAGATGTCTGCATTTGGATTAAAGGCAGAGGCTGATCGTATCTTCAAGACGATATACCCAGTTCTCAAAGAGACCAATAAAGATGAAGCAAAGGTTGTGGCTGACCTATCGACAGAAATGAACCGTGTTGCCGATGATGCTTTAGATAGGATAGTAATGCCTAATGACTACAGGAAGATACCCGACAACGCTCGTTACGGGAAACTCCGTGGGATGATAGTGCAACGTGAGATTTACGATGATCTGGTGGGCTCGATGAGAATGACAAAGCCTGATAACGTGGCTGAAGCAATCATCGGTGACACTGGGGCACTGGGTAAGGCTAACAGACTCTTTAAGTGGTCCAAGGTAACCGCAAACTTTCCAGCAGCATGGGTCCGTAACTTTTCTTCAAATCTCGTGTTCATGAATATAGGTGGAATGAACATGGCTAAAATTCCATACTACCTGAACAAGGCAAGCATGGAGATGATTAAGACATGGAAAGAAGCAAAGAAAGAGGCTGAAGCCAAAGCATTAGGCAGGGACTACACCAAACAGAAGACAATGTATGACGAGGTAAAGGACTTTGGATTGACTGGATCAACATTTGCGGCTGTCGAACTTGGAAGGATCGAGAAAGAGTATGAGAATTTTCTAAACAGAACACAAAGAAAAGGGTCTCCGTTCAAAGCATTCTGGATTGCAAAAGAATTTCTTAACACGGCACAAGAGTGGACCAGTGATAAGTACGGTATGGTTGATGCTCTGGGTAAGACCATGCTCTACATGAACAACATAGACAAGGGCATGGACCCTGCTACTGCCGCAGATGAGGCTGAGAAGTGGCTGTTTGATTATTCATTGGTTAAACCATCAGTTAAGACTCTTAGAACCGCAGTTGTGGGAGCACCCTTTATCACCTACACCAGCAAGGTTTTTCCCTTGCTTGTTGAAACTGCATTAACCAAACCCTGGAGGTTTGCCCCATACATCGCATTGCCATACGCTATGGCTGAGATGTTTAAGGATACTCACGACCTTGAGGAAGAAGAATACGATGCATTGATTGAGTCTCTTCAAGAGTACATGAGGGAAAAGAAGTATGCTGGGAACATTATGCCACTACCCTACCTTGATGAGTTTGGGAGGCCCCAATTCCTCGATCTCGCATACCTCTACCCATGGGGGATGTTTACTGAGATTGCATCGGAGTCAATGTCGGATGATCCATTGGCTATTATCCAGACTCTAGGCCTACTTGGAGGGCCAACGGCATCAATTATTGCAGCAGTATCTACAGGTACTGACGGGTTTACTCGACGACCAGTAGCAAATCCTTTGGACTCACCAACTCAAAGAGCGGTTTCCTGGATAAAGTACATCTCTAATTTGATGATGCCTCCTTTTCTTCATAGTGATTTTGGGGCTCTCAATAGGTTGAAACAAACTATGCGTGGCGAAACCAATAGATATGGTGAGCCAATGAAGAGTATTACACAGGGGGTTCTTCAGACAATTGGCTTCAATATCTCACCAGTGGAACCAGAATCTCAACGTGGAAGGAATGCTAGGTATATGCAGTCAGAGATATTAAAGACCATGGGTTATGCTAAGAGGACACTCAGAGACATGACTCGCATGGGAAAACCAGCAGAAGAAATAAAAGAGAAGAACAAATATTTTAAGGAACTGATCGAGTCTCGTAAAAATAAACTCATGGACTACATTAAAAGGTCTAAGTTTCCAACGAATAAGTTGAAGAAAAAGTCTGAATAATGTCTGACTTTTATTATCACGGAACTGCTAGGGCCCCCTTCTACGGGATGACTGAGACTGAAGCCCGAAAAAAGATAGCACAAAAAGGTTTGGGTGTGGCTAAAGGAAGGCCTACAACCGCTAAATTACCACATGACCCTTCTTTGAAACACAAGTTTGGTCAAAAAGTTCCCCCTTTAAGTCCGTACTCCCAGAAAAGTGGAGTTGTATTTAAGGTTCCATCAGGTAAAAAGATACAAGAACTTGTTGAGGACTGGGATAATCCTGAAAAAATACGAGGTGGTGGCAAGGCGAAGGGTGGTTATACTCAAAGATTATCACCTAAATATGTTAGTGGCTTTGTTGAAGATGGGGTATACAAGAACATAGCTTCAGACAAGGAAGGGTTCCTTAAAAAATTATCTAAAGTTGGAAAACTAGGTGGAGGCATAATAGGGGCATCATCTGAATTAATAGACCCGCCAAAGTTAAACCAGGGGTCAGAAATATATCCAACAGATATGAATCCAAGGGATTCTGTTATGCACGATGATTACGGCAAGGGGTTTTTCACTTTAATGTTTAAAAAAGTGGTGCCATAAGATCAAAAGTTAAGATTCATAAACTTGTACTCCACCCTCGGAGCCTTAACAGGCTTCGTCATCTCCCTGTGGGCCAAAACTACAACGAGTCCCAGCACCACAAAGGAGAGCATCAGTATCGTTTTCCAATCAAACATTAGTATCCCTCTTATTTAATAGCTCTAAAATTTTATCTATAAGTATAAAAGTATACTCCGACAGATAGGCCGTGGCAATCGGGAATGAAATCAATATCAATGTAGAAATTAATGGTTCGAACATTAGAACTTTGAAACAAACCTGGCTATTGAATGTACGAATGGTAACAAGGCAACAGCCATGAGTGCGTTTACACCAGTATGAACCAGTGCTATCTGCCTTGTAATACCCTGTGGAAACCCCTCGCTAACCATAAGCCCTGCAAGCCAAATTGTACCAGTCGTTCCCAGGTTGGCTCCTAGAACCGCACCAATTGCGGATGGCAGGGGAAGAGCCCCGGAAGCCACAAGCCCAATGATGGCTGTCGTTGACAGACTACTGGATTGCCATGCCAGTGTGCACACAATCCCGCCTAAAAACATCCAGTAAGGGTTAGATATAAACGCCTCAAGGTGCTCCAGTTTTCCCATGGCCTTCATCCCGCCTGAGAAAAGTTTCAAGCCAATATAAAAGATAACCAGACCACCGAGGGCCTGGATTATAGGGTTAGATAGTGTTGTCATAATATTTTATATTTCACATGAATTTCCGACACAGGCCAACTCCTGACTCGCAGTAGTGTAGTCCTCTGCCTCGTAATTGGCTAACTCAGACCAGTCCACGCTTGGCATTTTCTTTAATAGTTTGTCGTGTGCCTCACCATCACACTCCTGATACGGTGCCTGGGCATATCCGTGGTCGCTATGTGGAAGAAAGGACATACCAGACATGAGGTTGAAGTTGTCATAAACCCATGATCCAACTTCCATCCACTCCTCTTCCTTCACCGTGACCGTAATGCTCGCCTTGTGTTCACACCAAAACCTCTGATAGGAAAGACAGAGCTCCATCATCTCTATGGCGGACAGGTCGTCTCTCATCTTGGCAGTAAGCGAAGAGGTCATTGGAAATGAAAACACGGAAGTGTGATCCGGCTTAGTTACATCCGGTTCATTAGGGAACCCCATGTCCTGCATGAACTTACACATTGAGTCGTTGTTATCCATGCGTACAGTCCTAATATAGTAGTGGCTGTGCCTCGGATGGATGCCCGATGCACTGTCAACCAGTTGACTCACGGTCCCACTGGGTTTAATGCAAGTAATTGCAGCACTAGGTTTAATGTTGAGTTGATCTGCAAACTCCTTGTTTGTTTGGACCGAGGTTTCTTTCCATTTAAGCATCGCATCCTCTAGCTCAGGAGTGAGCGTTGATGTAAATTCATTATCGCAGATCCCAGTCAGACTCACCCCCAGTAGTCTCTCATCCTCGCAGTTCTGTTTCCATTCATCAGAAATATACCTGAAGTCTGTGAGGGTGGACTGCATGGTGCCTAGCATCGTAGCAAACTTAACCTTCTCGTTAATACTTTCAATGTTATCATTCGGTCTGATGACAACCTCGGAAAGATTGCAGAACTCACGCGATTTAAGAATAATTTCACTACACGGGTTGGTCCCGTAGTCTCCTACAGAAACCCTTCTACCTTCCAGGTTTCTGTCAACGTGTTCCTTTGCCACCCTGGATGAGAAAATACCACGCTCTCCAGACTTGGATTCATAGAGCGACAACCACTCCTTCATGAATGTCCCTGTGTCGGGAGTCTCGTGGTAGTTTGCACTGTTGTTTGCGAGTGCCCTATGCACATGCTCGTTCCACCACTGACCAGACTTGGCCCTACGCATTTGATCGTCACCAAGATCACTCAGGCTTATCAACGCTGACCGCCTCACTCCACCCACGACCACAACCTCTGCGGTTTTACAGACAAGATCATGGCACTCAAGAGGGGTTAGCTTTCGACCCCTAGCCTTTTCAAAGACCACCGTTGTAAACCTGAACAATTGTTCAAGAGGCTTTGGGCCACTAGCCCTGCCACCAAAGGTTTTTAATATGGACCCGGCAGGTCTGATTAGAGACAGGTCCCATTGTGGAGACAACCCAGAGTAAAGTAGAGCAATCAGTTCCCTGAAGGCCTTGGCCCATCCCAGCTTTGAGTCCTTGACTTTTATTATACTATCTGATGGATATAATTTATTGGGGACAACAGGGAGACTACTCGTGTGTTTTTCCTCTACACTAAAGCCAACACCAGTTCCATTCATGAGAACGTAGAGGATCTCGTCAAAGGATGTAGCCCTGTCAACGTGAACATAGCTACAGTTATATGCGGCAACATTTTCCTTCTTTAGTGCAGGACCAGCAGTCATGAGGCACCTCATGCTCGGCATAACATCCAGATACAGCACAGCTTTCCTCAGCAAGGGGTCTATCTCACGATCCAGCTTCTCCTCGAAAAAATTAAAGTACCTGTCAACCGTTTCTTCCCAGGTTTCTCTCCTGTTCTCATCATACTTCCATCTGCTGTACCGGGACAGATGAATAAAACTTTGATAGGTAGTCGGTAGTTTCACTGTTTCTTCGTTCATATCTTCCTTACTTTGAATCTTGAGCTAACGTAGATGTTAGAATTAGTTCGGAACCCTTAGTCACTCGTCCGTCAGTCTTCGTTACCAACAGGACCCCAGCTTCTTCAAGGCTCTCCAGAATATAATTATACTCCTTGACACCCCCATCAAGGACCCTGCTTACGAGTAGACTCTGCCGTGGTATCTTGCCCTTGCGATTGGCAATATACTCGACGACCCTACGTTGTTTTGTTTGATGATCCGACTCGCCAAGCTCACGATTGAAGAGAAAGCGAGTGCACTGCTCAGCATACAGACACATGCTGACACCAGACATAATAGCCGCCTCACTGAGCGAGGAAGTATTTGAATCTATCAAAAATTGTGACAACAAACCAATCTTAATTACACCTGGGCTCCACCGTTTAACGAATGGGTCCAGTACCTTCTGTTCCTTGATCGTTTCAGACTGCAACCGCTTGAATAAAGAGTCGTGATAGTGGGTGAATGCACGTTCTCCTTCGGGTGAGAACTCGTACTCCAACGGCACTGTCATCTCTTCCAGTTGGTTGTATATTTCACTGAGAAGGTAGTAGGAATTTAGATCCTGAACCCTCGTCTGCACCTTCGGTAGTGCAGGTGGAATCACATCCTTCGGTGGTGGCCGAAACAATAAAAATCTGGCAAGAAAACCTGATCCAGCATCGTCTTTGCCGATCATCCCCTGCAAAAACTCCACGGTGGACACCCCAGATATGGCAACGAATGGTCGGTATATAACCTTAGACCCCTTGCCACGAGTAACATCCTCAAAATATTCAGGTACATCATATAGCTCGGTGATATGCTGACGGAACCCCTTGTTGTGACTGGTCTCAAGGCCAGCCAACCACGCACCAAACTCTGAAAGCAGCCAGACCCCACCACCTGTCGCCTCAAGTCTGTCTATACAGGCTTCCCAACTAGCCTTCCCAGGCATGATTCTACGCTGTGACTCCAGTCTATAAATCAACTCACGCATGTCCACCATCTCAGGATCATCCTCACCATAGGCATCACCCTCTCCCATAATCCTTAGCTCTGCCCTGTTGTCAGAAATCTGGGAGAGAAGATTACCTTCTCTTTCCCTCAGCCTCTGAGCCCCAACATTTAGAGCCGTGGTCTTGTAGCTACCCGACTCTGAGATCGACAGACACCAGAGATTCCCGTACAACGGAACAAAATACGTTGGAGTGGTAACGGTCAGGTTCAATCCAGCCTGTGCACCCAAGGCGGAAAGTGCTGTGGACCCTATAATAATACCACTGGCCTCGGTGAGCTTGCTCGTATCAGAAATATACTCACGGAGAATCGGTGGAAGATGAGCATCGTTAAACTCTTCCGGCTCCTCGGCCTTTAGAATGCTTTTGCACAATTGTTCTAACTCCCCTGGCCTTGGCCCTGGAATTGTCTCCTTCTGCTTCTGTTTCAAGGCATCAGAACTCTTCTGAAAAAGTTGATGAACCTTGAGTGGTGGAGAAAAACTAGAGCATATAGACTCTAAACTACACCCAGCATGACATGTGAGAAGAATCTTTCCAGAACCCATCGCCAGACTCAGTGAAGACTTGCGATCATCATGAGCAGGACACACCGCATTGTATTCATCACCGCTTTTATTCATGGACTTCAGTCCACTCAGTATTCCATTGAATGTATCTCTGAGGTCCTCGCTAATCTCACGAGGTTTTGGGAAGTCAACCTTTGCCTGGACCAGTTCGCTCCAAAACTCATCCTTCTCTTCGGGCTCGTAGTCGATTGAAAATTCTTCAAGACCCTGAAATATCTCAGCAGACAGGTTGCTCTTTTGTATACCCAGCTTGAGTCTCCTGTCGATAATATCTGACATGTCTGCACCAGTCTTCGCATCATCCTCAAGCATGGTCCGATACAACGTCTCGGTCAGTAGCTTAACCTGTGTGACAGGATGCAGCTTCTCAGCCATCTCCCTGGCAAAGGAGTCTCCAGGTTCATCATTGTCCGGGACAACCCAGACCTTCTTGAACCCTGCAAAATATTTCTGGATAAAATCAGGTTGCTTCTTGAGCAGTGGTTTCAAGGCCTTTGCTCCGCCAGCAATACATGTGGCTGGTAACCCGACCTTCTCGATCAGGTTGTCAACATCCTTCTCTCCCTCGACAAATATGACGGCTGGTTTGTCGTGGACTAAATCTAATCTGTACGGAACCTGTTGCACACCATCCCAGTTCCATACCTCTTCTCCACTTGGTCCCGTCCTTAGTCTCCTGAACTCTTTTCCTGGGAACCGGACGACTTTGTAGAGGTTCCTGCCATTCGCGTCTTTGTACGTGTAGACCGCTTCTGAACCTTGCATTCTTTACCCCCAATCTTTGTGATAATTACGTTGGCATATCCTTGTTTATTGGAATCCTTTCCTCTTCGTACTCCTCTAACATCATCGACTTGAAAGTCGTCACTGTACACAAATCCCTGAAGGGCATCGAGAACTGGCTTGATTCTGTTATCAACGTCCAGTTTTCTCCGTGTTGGAGGGTGAAGTAGAATTGTGACCCGTATTTTGTCTTCATCTTCAAACAGCAATCCAGGTTCGGGAAACAGTCGTTTAACTGCATCCCGAAATTTTCTCGTCTCCTTAGTAACGTAGGTCCACCCCCGCCAGTCAGACCGCCACTGAGAGTTTAGACTCGGTGGCCACGGGAGTTTGATCCTCACCAGTTAGCCATTTTGGTTTTACATAGTCATAAAAGGGAAGACTCTTACACAACTTTGGGTCAATCGAAAGGTATAAAGATCCATTTTCCCAAAGAGAGTAATCCGTTAAGAGGGCTATATCTTCTCCCCAAACAATCGCCAGAGTATTGAACTCACCCACATGTTTAGCAAAATTATTTTTGTTACGCTCATAAATTTTCTTGCTATATTTTTGATTACGAGTTTTGGATAAGCCACCACCTTGAAAAGAAACAACGATTGATCCAGGTCTTTTGATGCCAGTAAAAGGCCTAGCTTTTCCCCTCTTACTGTCTTTCTTTGACCTAGCTTTCTTAACCTGCACCAGACGGACATCGTTTCCACGGATAGCAACCAGATCCTGTATAGGTTGCTGTCCCCACGGTGGAATGAAGGTGCTGTATCCATACCTTGCGAACTCGGCCTCGACCAGTCGTTCACACACAGCACCCTTCATAGTACAGTGAGAGGTTAAATCAGAAGGGGATATCGTCACCCGACTTCGGAGTATCTACTGGTTCTACACTCATTACACCCAGAGGGGTAACTTCCAGGATCTCGTTATACCCCCTAGCATTCGGCCCATACTTCACACTGACAAACTTGCCAGCGATATCATGGAAGTCGGTCATCTTGGTTATTCCAAGAGCCTTTGCAATCATAGCAACCTTGCTACGGCTCACTCCATCGCGGGTCTTACCATCCGCAGAATCCTGGTTGTTCAACCAGAGGTAGAGACTGATCCAGTCCCCTTGATACTCACCATCAGAAATTTCCAACGGTAGCATTTGCTGTTTAAAGCCCTTCTTGTCCGTATAGACATTGGGTCTCACCAACTGAACCTGAACATCGTACTGTCCAGGCGGAACCTTTCTCCGCTCCCTGGTTCCACCAGACTGCGAAACCTCGTCATCCACATTGTCAATAAGAAACGCAGTGTTGCTCTCTAAAACACCCTCTTGGGCTCCATAACTGCTCATTTAGTCTCCTTTATGGCAGGTTTTTTATTCTGGTTACGTGACTCCTTGACTAGCTTGAAGTACGTCCCCATGTCAGCCGGACGAATTTCCGACGGAAGGCTGTATCGGTTCTTACACTCAACCCCCATGGTTGCAGAAGTGTAGATAACCCGATCATTGGTCTTGATCCCACGATTGTCGGTCTTGCCGAAGTCTCCAGTCCTCGTCACCACCTTGGTGAACGGAGCTAAAAACAACACCGCATCTGCCCACTCATTCAAGTCAGCAGACACCTGTTTATTCAACTTCAACGAGTTGGAATCATAGGGCTCAAGGTGGGGCTTGTCAATCCTAACAATCTTAGAGTGACAAACTATGATGGGAGTGATTCCCTTGTGCTCAGATAAGGCAGTGATTGCACTCCACAAAGCAAACATGCGACCACGCAGGTAGGAAGTTCCTTTGCCGTAGCCCCCACCAACCGTCTCAAGAATCCACTCCTTGTGCTCGTGACAAACACTAGAAATAGCGAGCCTCTCAGCCGCATCCGCAGCATCTAGAATCAAATATTTCCGATCATGCTCCTCGGTATAGAGCTTTCTCATAAAGCCCATAATCGAGTCCCACTTGTCAGAGTTGGGTTTGTGTGGTTCCTTGTCCGTGTTACTCGGCTCCGCAGGAATAGCATCGAAGCACCAGAGATCCTCATCCTTTGCGAGGACCTCTTCCGCTCCATTGTCCGTGTTAATCAGCACAGACTTGGAAAGGGAGCAAGCAGTCGTGGTCTTACCAGATCCCGGCTCCCCAAAGAGGACAGTTTTTCCAGGCCTGTCCTTAGCCTTGGTTCTTACACCGTCTAACATAATTAGTCTCCTATTAGAAGATCATTGAGATTAACGCTTCCCCAGCCCTTCATTTGAATAACCTTCGAGCGTTTTTTCCAACGCTTGATACCTGCATCTATATCATTCAGATACCAGCGTTTATTACATGTCATGCACCAGAGGTGGTCTGCCCTCTTGTGATTGTTTGATAGCCACCAGACCGTGCCGTAACCATGGTCTCCGTCAAAGCACCAGAAGTTGTCGTTACTTTCGTCACGCTCATACCCCAGTTCAACGAACCTAGTCATGATCTTTCTGTCCCTGAGCCTTGAGTCAACAGTCTTGTTGCCCCAGTAGGCTCGACTATATAGACCCTTGTCTTGGTCTCTCATAATTCCTTATGATTTGATCAACCGACTCCAAGGCATTACGGACCCACTCCGAACTTTGTCTAATTTTGTCTCTTTCAAGATCAGATTCAGCCATCTTCAAATAAGACCTTACTACTTTTAAATCATTCAGTAGTTCATCCATTCAGTACCTTCTTTTTCAAGGAAAACAGGAGTACATGGACCAACGTAGGAACCTATCGTATTATAATGAAACCAATCCAGGGCTTCCTCGTGGGTCATACCTTTACCCATTAAGATCGCTATACACCTGTGATAGTCATAGCAAACCTTCGGCTCAGCACCAAACTGTGTGACGACACCAACCATCGCATCGTCAATCCGATCAAAAAAAATAAGCTCCGTGTCAGGGTACATATCCTGAATACGTTGTCTCTTTAGAGAATCAGTTTCATCTGACATCGGTTATCTGATCGAGAATGGCCTCTGGCCCAGTGAAGTAATCATGGTGACAACGTACATAAAAATTACACCACTTTGGACTACACAGGGGGTGAGAACGGTTCAATGGAAAATAAGAATGATCGAGCCTCCAAGACAAATCTTGAAGCCTATTGACCGTGTGAAAAATATCCTCAGCATTTACGTTGATCGGTACAATTTGAGGTGCCGACCCAGGCAACAACACATGGATCTCACACCTCGGTATCTCCCTAGTCAATCTCGTCCTCATAAACCACACGGCATAGAGGGCAAGTTGATGTTTCCAATCCTGCTGAGATATCTTATAGTCGCTGAGCTTCTTTGGCTTGCGCTTAAAGTCAACCACTATATCTTCTCCATCACGATTTGCAAGCAAATCAATCACAAGTCTAGTTGGCCTCGCCATGGATGCAAATCTAAGGTTCCCCTTTTGTTGCAATACTAAAGGCTGATAGTCAACCGTCTTCATGTAATACTCCGCCCCTGTCACCGATGCATCGAGCTCATCCATGACCTTCTTCAAGTCGTCTTCAGGCAACATCGAGATCATCTCATCAATGGCCTTCAAACCAGCTTGTTTCATCGGGACGAGGGGACTTCCATCTATCATTGGACGGAGTTGACTGGCAACCATCTCTTCCATCAGCGTTCCCGAAGCAGAATAATAATTGTAACTACGAGGCATCTTCAATACATCGTTGAAGTATATCCTCTTGCCACAGTGCTCATTCGCCCTAGAATAACTTAGACCGATATCTGCGCTAGTCTTTTCCATTGTTCCAACATATTAAATGGGTGCATGTTCCAAATCCGAGTTACATCGGGGTTTTTGTCGCCAACTTCCTTGTAAAAGTCCATAACTCTGTAGTAGTCCACAGATACTTCACGGTATTCACTCCCCTCTTTAACTGGTTTAACCATTATCACTGGTTGGACATCAACGAGGATGTTTCTTTTGCCGGATTTTACTCTGACAAAATGAATTCTTCCCCTGTTGTTTGGCTTTTCAGTCAGGAATGTGACGGTAACATGGTTGTCTCGTGGACTAATAAAGTCGAAGACAAAGGCACCCCTTCGACCTGAGTAGGTCAAACCAGTAAGGTTTGAGTTCGGTTCCTTGCAATCTAGCACCGCTTCCGCATGGAATTGTGCCCTATATACATACGGAAATTCATCCGCTGATGTGGCTCTCGCCCATTCTCTTGTCCTCACGCTACCCCCTTTCGCATTTTAGCATTGGTTCGCTCCACCGTCAGCTTGTGTGCCTCCAGTTTCTTGCGATATTTAGCGAGGTCTTTCTTGTCGAGCTTCACCGAGCCATGTTTATGGTCGTCAAGAACGGCTTCATAGACCTCTATATTTTTAGAGATGCGAGCCACCGCTCGTCTCCGACGTTCATCCGCAGTCATAGTCTCCTATGGTTAAGTGGGGAGAGTAAGGAATGCTCTCCCTGTTGATTAAAATTCCGAGGTCGTAAAATTGTACTCGACCTGTGTAACTACACCCATCCGTTCAGCCTCTTCTAAAAAGGCCATGCCGATATCTTGGAGCAGACCGTAGTGGATACAGTGAGAATGAAACTGACACATTTCAAACTTCTTGTACTCCTTAGTCTTTTTATCCTTCTCTCCAGATACTTCCCAGAGGGTGACAGTTCCTACATCTAAAAGAACATCTCTTTCCATCATGGTTTTCTTTGGTCCAGATTCATCATGTTGAGGGCCCTCGGCATCCCCTCTGTCGCCAATCACTTCTACTCCACTAATCAGCCGTCCCTCTTCACCAACCTTCTCACCACCCTTGGGACAGTCGATATCAATATGAAATATATTACAGGCCTTACAGATCCCCTTATAGTTTCCGTATTTCATTCTCTATTTCATATTCAAGTTCTGTTTTTGCAAGCATGACCGATGTTCTCATCTCGCTCCAAGTCGGCCATACCTCTGGCTTCTTTATCCCCAGTTTGGCTAGGGCCTCATGTTGGATCTGCCTGACACGCTCACGAGATACACCAATTTCTGCACCGATAACATCATAGGACTCCTTGGCTACAGAATCGCGTACATTCGGTTGATCAATGGCAAATCGTAGTCTTAATACTTTTCTTTCTCTTTCAGTCAGAGGAACCGTCTGGTTGAACTCGTACACTTTCGTCTCCTTTTCTTAAAATTTGTTCTTCGATACAAACTGGCATCGTAGCATTCACAATTAACTGCATCGCCACCTTGTTCTCTTCAATCGATTCTTGATAGGTCAAAGAGTGCCTTAAACTATCCACAACACAACTGCAAACGCTTTGAATTTCTTCAGGCCATAGTTGTCTCGTAATCGGTGATCCCTCACGCTCCAAGGTCCCTGCACAACTCCCGACAAATCCAAATATAAACGATGAGGAATACCAGAAAGGAGTGGCACCATCAGGATGGGCCCAGATTATCTTTGAACTCGCAATTAAAAGCAAGCCGATAATCAAAGTTTTTTTAATGGTCATAAACCCCCGTCTGAGTCTCATGTCCCACGTGAATCCACCAGTCTGGAGTCGAGGTCTTAGACCACTTTGCGAACCTTGCCTTGTCTCCGAGATAGTAGTTACGGTATGCCTGAACGGTATCGTCGCCCTTATATTCATCCGGCATACATTGAGGCGGATTGGTAGCCAGTCCGGACCAAGGCAAAACCCGGAAGTATTTTACTGGAATATTTTTAGGTGGGTGCTTGAGTATATGGTTGAGTTTGCTCCATGTCGCATGAGTCTTACCATATCTAACGGTATACTCCTCACACAAATTAGCCCATAACTCATAGAGGTACTGGTAGTGGGTGATGTACTCACGAGCCCAGATATTACTGGGATGATTGAGGTGAGCGATCTTGTAAAGGTCGGGGTCACAGTCGTTTTCATCGAGAACCCTGTGAGCCGTTGACATAAGCTGAGCATACTCGATGATCATCTTACACGTATGCTTGTCGCAATGGTAACGTGCTGATACCTCTGGATCGAGGTCCAAGAAAAAGATATTCATATTTGTCTCCGTGATTTTGAGTCTTTATGCTGACTTATCAGTTGAAGTATTGCAAGTCTTTTTTTCATTTTCTTTTTCCATCGCATCCGCTATCCGCTCCAAGGCCTTAGCAATGCGGGATTGGACGGCCTGATTTTTCATGTCGAAGTTTGTGATTCCCATTTTATTTACGTTGTTAGAGGTTGATTTCAGGAAAAGTATTTTTCCGATAAAAGCATGACTCAAGGGTTGAGTAGAGGGTTGAGTAAATTCACCAATGAAATCATTGGGTTGAGTGGGTTGAGTGGTTGAGTGCCGTCTCTCTCTCTCATACGTTGATATGGTCATATCTCCCCACGAGAGGCTAGGGGTACTCAAACGCTCAACCCTGTACTTAATCTTAATATATATATAATAATAATAATAATAATATATAATAATAATAGATAGATAGAGAGAGGAGACTCCACGGTTTTTGGGTTGAGTAAACTACTCAACTTTTACTCAGGTTTGAGTAGAGTCTCTCTCTTTTGACTCTGCCACATAAAAAAATTCCTGGTGGCATTCAAAACAAAACACATGCTGATCTGGAACTGGTCTCGTCCAAGACAAAAAGTTGCGACTCGTACCACAGTGGGTGCAAGTCGCTGGAATCTTGTCGGGTTTACTGTCGGTCAAGTGACGAACTCGGAGCCGATTGCCAGTTCTTCCTGGGAGTAGGCTCCATGGACTCCTGCTTCCATGTCGAGTAAGTCAGTCAAGACTTCTCCACGCTTTAGCTGGTCACCGTAGACCGCCCCTTTATTAACCTCGGTGAAAGCCTGTTTGAGCTTCCAAATGTCGCCCCAGTTACCGTTTTCAAGTTCAAAGTCCTTGTGCTTGGGTGAAATGAACTGCTTCCGAACATCGGTAACCTTTGATTTTGTCACGGCTCCACGGTCGAAGGCATCGAATATTATGTTCTCTGCCTCTACAATTGAGATTCTCCTCTCCATGTAGGCATTGTTTCGCTCAATCAAGAGGTGAAATTTGCTGGAAAGTTGAGAGATAACATCGTGGACCATTCCAGGGAGATCCCTGAGATTGTGAGTCGTGTGCTTGCGGTTGAGCTTGAACTCACCAACGAGCATGAGATTGTCACACACAAAGGTGTGGTCTCCCCCTGCTATACCGCTGGCGAAGGTCTTGTCCCAGCATGATCTGCCCCCGATTGAGAGGGCATACATGTCGTTTCTGGTTTTCAAACCAGAACGGTTCGCCACGGTCCCATCGGACACTATGTCCATGAGCCAGAACGCTCGCTTCCCTGCGTGAGAAACTCCCGCATCGAAGTCACTCACGAGCCAACCGAACTCCTTCAGTTTCTGCTGAACCATGTTGGGAAGAACAGAATGGTTGTAAGGGTTGTGTGATTGAGTCACAGGGACTGTGGGGGTCCTGTCTAATTGTATTCTCGGAACCGTAGTGGCTCCACAGTGTTTCATTACTTGCATAGCATTTTATGAAAGTGTTTTTGGATCGGGTGATAACTGGAAGAGAATGTAGTCCATGTGCTCAGCGAACTGAGCCAGATAAATTTCACTCTCCGCCCCTGCTCCCACCATTGGGTTCAGGATCATCGCCTGTCTTATTGCTTGCCTAACCTCACCGATGGCAAGCCATGATTCTCTGACTACATGACCATCTTCATGGAAGATCGTATTGTAGAGTAGAAGAACCAGTTGTCTCCACAGGGAGATTTCAATTCTACCAGAGGCTTCCTCAACCCTGTCGTCGATAAAATCTATCGCTTGACCGATTGGTGAACGCTCGTGGCTCCAAAGTCGTGTATCTTCAGCTATCTCCTTTAGATGAATTTGTGTCTCCTCTGGAAGATCTTTGAACCTTAACGGATCTTGCATTGGATTTTAAAATATTGTTGATCTGAGTCGGTTGAAGAGGATTGCCGTATTCGGTCTCAACACCTTCCTTGAACAACTGTTTACTGATTTGACGAAGGCTTAATCCTTTGCGGTTTAGTACCCTGATCTTATCCGATAGCTCAGTACCGTAACGCTCGACTAAACTTTTTCGCCCCTCACACTTCCGGCCTGATTGTCGGATGCGTTCCCTGGCTCCACGCAGTTTCGCCACCAATGAGTTCTTTTCAAATTCAAAGAATGCACCCATGACTTGCCTTATCAAGGTTCTGGATGGGTCTGCTTCTATTGAAAAAAGCTCAGGGGTTTTGACTGGTATCACCTGAATTCCCTTGTCTATGAGGGAACGGTAGGCGGTCTCTTGTACCATCATGTCACGAGAAAACCGACTAACGTCCTCGCATAAAATTTTGATAATACCACGTTCCTGACAGGCACCGATTAGGTCCATCAATCCTTTCCTGGTATGAATGTGGTCACCACCAGAAACACCATCATCGATGCCCATCAAGACGGGTTTGAGTTTATGGTTTTTGGCATACTCACGGCAGGCTATTTCTTGTCTGGCATGAGAGTCACCCTCTACGTTAGCGAGGGAACTGGTTCTTATATAGAGGGCGACTGATTCCATGGTTACCTATTCCTTTCAGTGAGCTTTTTAATTTCGATTGAGCGGATACGAGACTCCAAGATGGAAGCGATGCGTTTTAACGATTTTAAAGGAAAATTCTCTGGATTCTTCTGTATCACCATCCGAGCCTGTTGTGGCTCATCGAACAGAATTTTATTCTGCTTTGTCGCTCGGTGAGCACGAAGAAACCGATCACAAACCGTTCCACGGGCCTCGTCTCCTGCATGGAGATGGATATTTGATCCACTCTCATCGGTGAAGAGGACACGGCTCAACGGTTTGGTTGAGGGCCCGACAGTCGGACGAACCCATTGACCTGCCTGTTTCTTCCCATTAGCGATTCGTCGAGCATCTCCTGCCTTGACGTAATTCGCTGAATGAGGTTGTTTTGGCCCAGGCTTCTTCCAACCGTTCTTGATCCATGCAGGGGTATTTTTATTGCTCATAGGTCGTCTCCTTTGTGAGCGTTGCGGTTTTGTCTACGGTCTTTTTTGCCATAGACTTTGAAAGACGGTTTCATCTTCTGACGAAAACGTCTGAGGAATTTGTTATATTTGTGTCCTTTGGATTCCATGTCGTCTCCTTGTAAAATTTTTGAACCTTTAGTATGACACACATTTTTTATATTACAAGATAAAAATTTAAATAATTTTCTGAGAGTATATTCTAGCCCTCTGACTCCACGGCCAAAGGGCTATGATAAAATCTCAGGCCTGATCTCCTCTGAAAAATTCTGAAAAATTATTGGAATATGCTTTCCAAGTCTCCAGATCGGCTTTTGCGAGAGTGCTATATCCAAGGGTTTTCAAGGCCTCGATAGCAATTTTCTCCAGAACATCATATATGGTCTTGGATGCAGGAGTGACATTGGGCACTGAGGGAACACCCCGATCTTTGAGGAATCTAAGAATGTGAGTGTCCAACGGAACACATTCTGCTTTCATTCTGCTATGCAGGACGAAAAACCTTGAGGTTTTAAACTTGACTCCAGGAATTTTCTCCAAGTCAGAGATGGATGCAGTCCTGAGAAATTCAGGGATTTTAGATTTATGATTATTAAAAAATCTCCATAGCTTGAGCCAAGTCTGATACTTTCCAAGTTTCACTCCCTGAATGAGCTCAAGGAAAGCCTCGTGTTCCAGCCAGATTAAATACTCCAAAGGCCCCAGTGCTTGAGCATCGGGATGGTCTTCTTTCTGCCATTCGCCAATTCTATCGACTAAAAGATTCACCTTGACCTGGGTGATTTTACTTGGCTTTCCTGCAACCGATACTGCGAACAAAAACATCTCTTGAAGTTCGTCATCGGTAGCGTAGAAATTTGTGAAGTTTTGTGCATCAATCATTTTCTTGATCCTCTTTGTTGATTAAAAAAGATTCTAGTTCTTCCAGCGTGTTTTCGACCATATCAGCGTACTCGTAATTATTTTCATGAGCATATTTGACTATGATCATTATCATGTGAAGGACTGTTTCATCCGAGGGTAAAATATTCTTCAAAAGAAGTTCGTCAAGAAGAAACCGATTGAGATTCTTCTCATCTTGATCTCTTTTTGTCTCTTGAGTGCTCATTTTTGTCTCCTAATATTGAGTTGATAGAATAAAATCAATGTGAGTGTAACCCTGAGATAAATAGTATCCCAAAAACATCACGATCACCGACCCACAGGCTACGAGACCACCTGCAAATCCGACCACATGGTCCTCATTCATATATATCTCCTTTGAGGGTTCAACGAATATCAAAATGATATCCAATATGCCCACCATCACGATGGGCATAATGAGATCACTTCTCGGACGGCATCGGCAGTGTCCCACACAGGTGGGGAATCCGATGTGACACATCGACAAAATGGGCCACACCATCAATCTGAACCAAGACACACTCTTGCTTCATGACCTCGCAAATCTGGGCACCGAGATCCATCACAGAATCCGCTCTGAAGTGAGCATCCTGCTTAGGACAGAGGGACTCGACTACGATCACATCCTCTTTCACGAGGGTTCCGTCCTCGGAGAGATATGCACCTTTTGAAGGTGTCGCAGTAGCTCCCCCAAAGAGCTCAGAAAAGATTGTCATCGCTTGATCGACAACTGCATCGACCATGATCTCTGATGCCTGTTGGTCAAGATTGACCGTACTAGGGATTGTCACTTTCACGCTTGAATCAATCATTTTGTCTCCTGAGATTGATTATTTTTGGCAAGATTGCCACTGATGAATAAAAAATATTGTCGAGCTTCTTCAAAGGTCTTGAACTGCTCGACTTCTGATTTTTCAGTGTCCACTACGACCCATGAACCATCTTTTAACTTCTCAATGTAAATCTTCATTTTCATTCTTAGAGAGGGTCAACTATTGGTTCGATACTATCGATAAGCCAACCATTGACTCGGATCATCTCGATCTTGTCATGACAGAAAGCAAAAAATTCATCATTAGTATCAACGTCATTCTCGATGCTGAGATGAAGAGTCTGATTCCCAATCTCTACCCGATATTCATTCCAAAGTTTTTCTTTTTTCATATAGCTCCCCTCGATTTACCTTTCCAGTTCAATTGAAATTCTTCTTGAGTTCGTTCATCAGGATAAACATCCCCTTTAATGACCTCTAAAACCCATTCAAGTGCCTCGATCCTTCCTTCAAAGAGATATTCATCAGAGGATTCCATTTCCAAGTTTTCAAATTCTTCAAGGGATTCCTTATCTTTTTTTAAAGTTGTTTCTATTCTTTCAATAATATTTCTCATATTTCTTCCCATATTCCGATTAGCTCTGCCAGAGCAAGAAAAATACAGAGGATTATGATATTCTCAAAAATCCCTGCCATGATACATCCTTCAATTCTGATACCGCTTTTTACCAGACTGAGGTAAAAATGCTTTTTACTTTTACTTTCTTTTTCTTCCAAACTATCTCCTTATTTTTCTTCTTCTTCTTCGATGGATTCAGTTATTATGTCAAATCTTCTTTCACGCATTAAACCTTTTAGAGTATCAAAACAGGCTATATAGGTTTCCTCATCCTCAAAAGTTGCTACCAATTCAGAGACCAATTTGTTTTCAAAAAACACTTTAACCATATTTTCCTTTATTAAGTGTTAACCGAATGAAACCAACCGAACCCTCGGGTGAGGGCTCGATAAGATCACTCAGATAGTAGGTCACGATCAGGAGTATCCAGCATCATACGAGTACTATTCATGACTTGAACACAGGCCTTGATTTGAGCCCAGTCTGCAGGATTCCAATCCTCTTCCTTATATAAAGATGAGGACTCTAAATATTCATTAATGCTTATAACCGCTGAGCTTAGTGTATCGGAAATCATATTTTCTCCTGTTTTGATTTGAATTCTGCCATTGCAAGATCAATTTGATCTTGTGTGATTTTTGTTTTTTTGGACCATCTCTTCATGGTATCTAGTCTCACCATATCGTTTGGATTCATTTTGTTTCTTTGAGCCTGATCTGAAATCGCTTTCAGGGCTCGTGAACCAATAAAAATTTGTTGCATTTTATTCCTTATTTATAGAGGTCTTTTTGCTCAAGACAATCATAAAGAAAAACCCCCCATCCGATCACAAACATGGTGAATGGAATTCCAATAAAAACCGTCATTGCCAAATGAAATGCTGTCATTCTGTTCCCTTATGTTAGAATGAAATTTTAAAATTGAGATTATATTGGAACTGATCCCTTGAACTTTTGCAACCCTAAAATGAATTAATTACTTATGTGGCTGAAATCATTACAGAAAAAACATGTTTGGAAAATGAAACATATCACAAAAGAGACTGGTTTACCCGAGGCAAGTCTGGCAAGTTGGTTCAAAGCTGGCTCAATCGCTCCTGAAAAATATTGGGTTCGGATTGGTCAATTTCTGAGGTCTAAGGGACTGGAAGAATTCACCTCAGAGAGAGTGATCGAGCTCTATACCCTACAACGGAGAGAATTCGGTTTTCTGGTAGACTGCGAGGAATGTGGGACAGAATTTTTGAGATGGGCGAAGACTAAAATCGTTTGCAACTCACTAAGCTGTCAGCGAGCTTTGTCCGAGAGACGAAAAATGGAGAAGAAAACTGGAACAGGGAGATACCGCAAAATTGATTTTAGTGTAGCCAGGAAATCACAGTGCCCAGATCATTCGATCAATCACTCATATATAAAAGACAAAATGAAGGAATTTTTATCCAAAGGCGGAAAGATTGAAAAACTTGAAAGCCCTGAGATCGGAGCTCTGAGGATTATCGAGGATGAGATGATGAAAGCTGGATTCTGAGAGACCTATATATATGAGTCAAAGATTGTCCGTTAGAGAGCTCAAATTTGTTGCAGGGATCATTCAAGGTCTTTCTCAGACCGAGGCTTGTGTGAAGGCAGGATATAGTAAGAACGGTGCCTCAACACAAGCAACCAAGCTCATGCGAAAAACTGCGATACAAGGGGAGATAGAAATGCAGATAGCTGGACAGGGCTGGACACCCGAGAAAGTGATTGGTGAACTGCAGGACTTGTATAATAAAGCTAAGGAGGCTGAGGCATGGGCACCAGCAAAGGATATGTTGACCCTGCTAGGTCGGCACGTTGGAGTGCTGAAGGACGAGAGGACGACAAAGACAGAGGTGAGTCATTCATTTGAGTTGTTACTCGACAAAGCCAAGGACATCACACCTGAGCCCTTGCAATTAAACGGATCACGCGTATTGCCTGTGTCAATATCTCAAGAAAAAGACACAGTTAATCAGGAATAGCAAGTTGGCGAGGTCGTCTCCCCTCGTTGACTCAGGCAGGTCTGCTCCCCCCCCCAGTCAGCAGGCCTGCCGACCACAAATGAACGGGATAGGGGTCCCACGAATCGCACAGTGAAAAGGAACGCGGGGGGCACCCGTCAACCACCACCCTACTTATTACATACAGTAGTTAGAGGCATATATGGACACATCAAGAAAATCACTAAAACAACGAGAGCAACTGGAGGGCTATCTAAATGAGCAACTACGAGAGAGACGAACTACAGAGAAAGGAAGCGGAACAGGCGGAAAGAGAAGAAAAGGCATGGAGTACGATAGATTTTCAGAAGAAGACGAAAGGGACCCGGTCGCCCCAATATGAACCGACTCTTAGATATGACGACCCTGATTTTAAAAAAGGCTCTGGGGACCCGGTAAGTCACCCGTCACACTATACATTTTCTAAAATAGAAGTCCTGGATGCCATTGAGGAGTGGGGCCTGGATTACCACAGTGGAAACATAGTCAAGTATATAGTCCGTGCGGACAAGAAGAACCCGGACAAGGTGGTTGAGGACCTTAGAAAGGCCAAGTTTTACCTGGAGCGTTTGATAAGAATCAAACAGGAAAAGCAAAATAAAAATGAAGTTCATGGTATTTTTTAGATCAATGTCTTAAAGGTGTCTTAAAAGTGTCCGAAATGTCTGATGATTTAGTCCAGCTTGTAGCAAAACTTCAAAGGGACCCGGTATTTTATTTCAACAACTGTATTAAAATCCAGGAGTTTGGGACGGGAGAGTTGATTGCATTTGAGCTCAACGAGGTACAGGTAATCCTGCATAAGATGATGCAGAGGCAGATAGACCGAGACGAGCATGTGAGGATGATTGTGTTGAAGGCCCGCAGATTTGGTATATCAACGTATGTACAGGGACGGTTTTTTCATCATGCGGCTATGAACCGAAACAAGGTGGTGCAGATAACCACGCATAGTAAGGCGGCAACGGATGTCATGTTTAATATGGCACGGACTATGGAGCAGAACCTGCCGAAGGAAATAAAGCCCCAGATGAAGTATTCGGGCAAGAGGGAGATGCACTGGGGTAGTGACGAGGGTGGTCTCAATTCTTTATATAGTTTATCGACTGTAGGGGGTCGGGAGGTGAGGGGTAGCAAGGTGGACTTTCTGCACTGTAGTGAGGTGGCGAGCTGGGGGCATGGTGGAGAGGAGTATTTACTGGGGCTGTTGAACTGTGTGGTTCAGGGGTTTAAGACGGAGGCGATAATAGAGAGTACGGCACAGGGGACTGGTGGTGTGTTCCACGATATGTTCTGGGATGCGTATGCTGGGGATAGCGGATGGGAGGCGGTGTTTTTCCCGTGGTTTATGTTTAGCCACTATAGTAAGGATTTCAAGAGTGAGGAGGAGAGAAAGGAGTTCAAGGCGGTACTGGGAACGGATGATAGGTATGGTGGTGAGGAGGAGTCAAAGCTGCTTGGTGTGTCGTGTCAGTTTGATATTGGGGCTGAGGAGCCGCTTGAGTTCGAGGTAACACTTGAGAATTTAAACTGGAGAAGGCAGTGCATACGGACCCAGTGTCAGAATGACCTTCAGAAGTTTCATCAGGAGTTTCCTAGTACGGCTAGGGAGGCTTTTATATCAACGGGAAGGGGTGTATTCCCGAGGGAGCAGTTGAATGAGATGGTTTTGGATAGTGAGAGAATGACGAGGGAGAGTCCGAGTCTGGGGTACCATATACCGATTCAGGCATACAAGGATGGTAAGACTACGGAGAAGTATATAATAGAGTCCATGGATGATGGAGAGCTACAGGTATGGGAAAAGCCTAATAAACAGAGGGACTACAGGATTGGGGTTGATGTTGCAGAGGGTTTGGATATAGGTCGGGATACGGACTGGTCGGTTGCGGTGGTTATAGATCCCCATACGTTTGAAGAGGTTGCGATGCTGAGGTGTAAGATAGACCCTGATTTACTGGCATGGCAAGTAGCGAGTTTGGGGAAATGGTACAATAATGCCCAGTTGTTCGTAGAAAGAAACAACCATGGACTTGTAACTTTAAAGTTTTTACAAGAGATTCATTTGTACCCCAATCTATACTCTGAAAAGATCCTTGATGAGCGGTCTAGTAGAACGGCAAGAAAATTGGGTTTTCACACGACAGTTAAGTCTAAGCCACTGATAATAGACTATTTAAGAGAGTTAATAAGAGAGAGGGAAATTAAGATTCACTCTCCAAAGTTATTGGACGAACTACAGACGTTTGTTAATTTATCTAACGGCAAAATGTCCGCTCAGCCTGGATCACACGATGATTGTGTGATGGCTTTGGCTATTGCTGCGTTTGGAGCAAAGATGTACCCTGCGGCAGGTAGCGGACAAGATATGATGAGACACACGCCTTTTTACAAGAGACCGTTGAAATTCTTCACCCCTTCGGGAATATGAGCAATGTTATAGAGGCAGAGTTTGGGAAGAGACACCTGGAGGATGATTTACAGCCTATTATGAATAACTTGGTCAACGTATTTTGCGAGCATTTTGGACAGGAAGCGGGTTTGCAGTTGTCACTTGGAGTCTGTGCTTCTCTTAATAATTTATCTGAGAAACTAGAAAAGGAACTTAATGGCAGAACAAAACCCGGAAACGGCTGAGCTATTGGGGATAGAGGTGAAGACGGTTAGTGCACCTCTGGATGATTTGGCTGGCCTGGTACAGGAAAAGTTTACTGAGGCGAGGACATATAGAAGGGATCACGAAACACACTGGCAGGAGGCCTATGATGCGTATAGGGGGAAGTATCCCAGTCATATAAACAAGTCAACGGAGTTGGCCCATGAAAGGGGAATATTTGTTAACCAGACAAGAAGGAAGGTTAACTCGGCTAAGATCAAGATTGGTACACTTTTGTTTGAGGATGGTAGGATACCATTCAGTATTACACCTAGTAGGAAACCGAGGTTTATTCCACCTGATTTGGATGCACCTCCGGGGAGGCCTGACCTTCTGGAGGATGAGATTAAGGCTCGTGCTGAAAACATGGAGGACAGGATACGGGATATCCTCGATAGGACGGAGTATAATCAGGCGGTTCAGCATACTATACACGAGATGTGTCTTTACGGTACAGGATGTACTAAGGCCATATCGTTGGAGAAAAAAAACTTCCCTGTATTCCGTGCAACAAGAACTCCAGATTATATGCTGGAGGTTGAGGAGTCAAAGGAGGAGGAGCTTGTCCCGGCTGTTAAACATGTTTCAATTTGGAACATATTCCCATCACCTGAAGCGGAGAGTCCGAGAGATGCAGATTATATCATTCAGCGAAGTTTTGTCAGCCCTAAACAACTTCGGGAGCTCGCTAAAAATGACGATAGTTTCATACCTGGATCTATTCAAAGCGTCCTGGACGAAGGGATCGGAGATAGATCAGGATACGACGAAAGCCAGCACCCGAGAATCTACGACGAGTCGAGCTACGTCAGAGTAAAGAATATAGAGATTCTGGAGTTCTGGGGAAAGGTGGACGTAAAGGATTTTAAACCGTATTTGAACTTGCAGGATGATGACATGAGGGAAAACCTTGATGTTGTTATGACGGTTATCGGTGACAAAGTTGTCAAGATGGAGGAGAACCCGTTTGATGGAGAGATGCCCTATCATTTTTGTTACTGGCAGAAGAACCCTGAGACTATATGGGGAGATGGAATCTACTATGCAATTAGGGATGTACAGGCGATTCTAAATTTTTCCTACGCTATGATGGTTGAGGGTAAGGCCCTGGCATCCGTTCCAATTACTGTGGTTGATCCGAATGCGTTTGAGGCTGGAGAGGATACGGAGCAGATGTATGCGGGGAAACAGATAAGGTTGAAGCCGGGTCAGAGTGTGAGGGATGCGTTTCAGGCGGTGGTTTTACCTGATGTGACGAATGGTTTGATATCGTTGATACAGCAGTTGGAGAGGGAGGCCGACCTGGATAGTGGTCAGACTGCCATTGGTTATGGAGACATGAGTCCTTCTCAGACCAAGACTGCGACTGGCATGAGTATTTTAAATTCCAACGCTAACAGGCAGACTGCGGATGTTGTGAGATCGGTGAGTAACATGATTACATCCAATATACAGTCTATATATAGGTGGCTCATGGTTGACTCTCCTGATCCAACGATTAAGGGAGATTATGAGGCAATATCAACGGGATATGAACAGTATGTGGCAAAAGAGGTTCATAATACCCAGCTAATACAGTTCCTACAGGTTGCGGGATCACTGCCTCAGTTTCAGGCATTTATCAAACACGAGGCATTTACGAGACCGTTGTTGAGGGCTTTTAATCTCGATCCTGAACACATGTTGAAGACAGAGGATCAGGTTGCGATGGAAATGCAGCAGGGTCAGCAAGCACAGCAACAGGCACTGATGCAGCAACAACAGGTACAACAACAGGCTATAGTTAATCAGATACAGGCCAAGGCTCAGGCTGATATGGCCATGGAGCAGTTGAAGGCGACACTGAATGAGAAGAAGGCAATCAGTGACGATCAACGTGAAATGGAAATCCGTGAGCGGTTGGAGTTGATTAAACAGGGTAATGTCTTGCATCCTGCGAATCTGGCGACTAGCAGTATACTACTGCGTGAGCAGATGCAACAGGAGCAACAGGCTCAGGTTGAGCAACAACAAATGCAAGAACAGCAGATGATTGCTATGGCCCAACAGGAACAACAACAACAGATGCAACAACAAGAACAAGATGAACTTCAGGCTATTGCAGAACAACGACAAGAACAAGCTGATGAAAGATTACAAGGTGGTCCTGAAGCTGATGATATAAGAAGACAGGAACTGGAGGAGAATGCGCCAGCCGAATAAATATATTGACAATAAAACGATAGCGTTGTTAGTTGAACATCCGGGGTGGAAGCACCTCAAGAATTTATACTCTGATAGAGTAGAGGCGGAGATGGAGTCTATTATCAGATCACCGCTTCATGATACCGAGTCAACTGCGAAGCATAATACTCGTGTTGGCCGGATACAGGCCTGGGAAGAAATATTAAATTATCCCGAACAGGCGTTAAATAAACCGACCTCCACCGGATAGCCGAGGGGTCAGCACCTTAGATCCGTTTTTTAAACGGGACATCGAAAGTGAAAAGGAAATTATGGCAGAAGAGACGCAGGACGTTTCTCCCCAAGACGAAGGACTTGGTACAGAGGAACTGAGCGAAGAAGAACAACTCTGGGAACAAGGCGACGAAGAAGAATCTAATGAGTCTGAAGACACCGAAAAGGAGGTCGAAGAAGAACCTGAAGAGGAAGAAGAGGAACCTGAACATAACTTTGAAAAAAGGTACAAGGACCTAGAGAAGGAGTTTCATAAACGTAATGAGGATAGCGCAAGAATGCGCGATGAATTTCAGGACATACGGTTGCAGAACCTGGAACTTCAAAAACAAATGGAGTCCTTTCAAACCCAGCCACAGGCTGAGGTAAAGGAGGAAAAGCCTGGTCCGTCATCTGATAGATTCTTCGATGAGGATGACAAGCAGACCATGAACGAGTTCAGTGAACTGACAAAGACTTTCACTAAGATAGCTCAGGCAGAGGCGGCAAAGATTGCACAAAACCTGAATGTAGGCGACAAGCTAGAGACCCTGGAAAAGAGTGTGAAGGACCGTGAGTATCAGGATTTCCTGTCACAGCACGAGAATCACATGGTCACCGAAGTCGGTGAGGATTACAGGGATATAGACAAGGATGCCGAGTTTCAGTCGTTTGTGCTGGCGAGTCCTGCGATGACCAAGATGATGACAGAGAGTGTAGATCCGAGGGATCACGCTTCTGTTATGAACTTGTTCTTACAAACGGAACAAGGTAGGTCGTGGAGAGCAAGTGAAGAAGAAACTGAACAAGAAGTTCAACCTCAACGTAAACAAGCTCGTAGAAGAGCCGCGTCAAGTTTGGTGAGTAATTCTGCACCAAGAGTAACTAAGAATCCTGAGAATATGACAGCCGAAGAGTTGTGGGATTCTATACCCGATGGTTGAGATTAAAAATTAATAAGGAGTTGACTTATGGCAGCATACGGTGGAACCGGGGCATTAACCGGACAATCTTATGGTGATTTGAGCGCAAATGATGCGTTTACTATTCAAAAACGAATGCTTCCTATTGCGAAGCGATTGCAGACTTTTGCCAAGTTCGCGCAAAAGGAAACCAAACCACAGAAGCAGGGACTAGAAATTCGCCATAGAAGGTATGAGCGGTTTCCTATTGCTGATAGCCCATTAGCCGAGGGTGTCACTCCTGACTTCACATCTCTTGAGCACACGACTTTGATGCATACGCTCAAGCAGTACGGCAGTTATGTAAACACTACGGACGTAATGCTTGCAGCCTCTCATGACCCTGTTTTACAGGTCGTTACTGAGCGACAGGCACAACAGGCTGGAGAGACCCTTGATTACCTCGCTTTTAAGACATTTGTCGCTGGAAGTTCGGTTGTAAGGTCTTCTTCTGATGGAACAACCAGGGTTGCGACAGATCAAAATATTGGTGGAGTTAATTGTGTTAAAAATACTCCGGGAGGAGCTAGTCCTACTAACAGGTTATTCCAAACAGCAATACGTTCTCTTGAGCAGAATGATGCTAAGAAAATGCGTGATAAATTACGGGCGAGTGTTGGAATTGCAACTCAGCCTATTCGTGAGGCTTATATTGCAGTTTGTCACCCTGATCTTAGTCAGGATCTTCGTGCGATGACAGGCTGGATTAATGCAGCAAATTATTCCGATACCAGCGATTTAATCGAGGGTGAGATCGGAACACTAGAGGGTATTCGTTTTATTACCACCACTCAGGCGGTTCCGTTTAAGAGTGCTGGCGATACTGAGGGAGTAAGTGCTAACCATTGTGTTTCAACGGATGGAACAAACTCCGACATTTACCCAATTATAATTATGGCTCAGGACTTCGGTGGGTGTGCCACTCTCGGTGGAATGGACAGCCTCCGATCTAAGGTCGTGATGCCTAAGCCTGGACCTGGCGATCCGTTGGGACAGCGTGGAACAGTGGCCTGGGATACTTTTTATAGCTGTATCATATTACAGGACCTTTGGATGTACAGGATTGAAGCTCAATGTACTAAGTTTGCTTAATCCATAATCTAAACCCCGGCTAATGGTCGGGGTTCACTTTTTCTTTGAAAGGACTTTATGTCTGATTCTATATTAAATAAAATTACTAGTGCAGCCCAGGTGTCTGGGTATAAAACAGCTACTCATGATGGTGGAAATAATGGTACTCGTCAGATTGACTATATTAATATTCCCATGGGAGCCATAGTTACTGACGTTTGTGCAGTTGTTACCACTGCTTTTGCTGGTGGGACTACCACTTTAGCTGCTGGTTGGGGTGGAGGACTAGACCAAACAGACCTTACTGGTGCAACAGCTAGAGCGGCTGATGAAGATGCATACTTGGATTGTGCAGTAGCGTCTTTTGCCTTAACTCTAAAAGGAACAAAAATTTGTGCCTCGGCAAATACAACAATTGCTGTTGCTGCAGGAACTGCTAACCCAATTCAACCAGCAGGACTTTTTATTGGAACAATGCCGTCTTACACGCTTTCATCTTCTTTTGGATCAAACGGTGAGGAAAAAGTTGCTCCAGTTACACTTAGTCAGGTTCAAGGTGGAGGTGCTGTTTCAACAGCAGGAACTTTACTTTGGTGGGTCGAGTACATGTTCCCAGCCAACATTGTCTGGACTCAAACGAGTTTGTAAGCACCATTCAGTGCTAATTTAAGCCGGGGTTTCGGCTCCGGCTAACTTAATAGGAGATATATATGTCTATAGCAGGTGGGTTGGTTCCCTCTTCAACAGGGATACCTAAAGGGAATCTTAGTGATGCTTATGTTCCAGCAGGAGAGGGTAAATGGGTTGTCCTTAATGGTGGAGCAAAAATGGCGGCTGAGTGGAAAAAGGGTGATGAAGTCCCGGCAGGATTTGCAGTGATCAATGTAGAACACGGCAGAGATATGACGGATATGGGCCCAGTTCCTGTAACCTATGGCGAATGGACTCTTGTTATACCGAGGGGTTCTAATAGAATAGTTCCCTTGTCTCATGTAAACGTACTGAGTGACTGCATAACTACAGAGTATTTTCAAAAAGACATGTCTAGCCAGCTTACAGGAAGACACAGTAGAAGGTTCCCATTTACTGTGGTTAAGTGGCCTAAAACTGGAGAAAAAGAAGCACAGTCTATTGACTCTAAACAAGACATGACTATAACAAAAGAAACTCTGGAAGATGCCAAAGAACGTCACGAGGTTATTGACCTTAGTGATTAATGAATCGGAAAGACATCCGTGAAAGAGTTGAGTCAGCACTGCAAGATCAAGACAACCGTCACTGGAGTGATCGTGAAATAAATACGTACATCGATGATGCACTTACAGAATTCACAAGAATCACAAGACATCCCCAGGTTGAAGGAGATGCCACCAATCCGGGTAGTACGACCCCCCTTGGGGAGGCTACCAAGACTGGAACGCTTACAGTTGATGGTAAGACCGCTAAGATAACTTTTAGTGGTGCCCATGGTTATAGTTCGGGTGATGCTATTCTTGTTGCTGACGGAGGTCCTAGTGAATATCTAGGCCCGTTTAATATACTTGTACCGAGCACGACTACGGTTACCTACAAGGTTAACTTTGGTGATACGGTTAACGATAGCTCCGTCTCTGTATTTAGAATAGGTCCCACCTACACGAAGCCCAGCACGATAGCAGAGGTTACCTCGGTTAGTATAAACGGCAGGGAACTGGCGATATACTCCGAGTCACAGTTAAATGCTGCGGCATCGAGCAGGGGTTCCAAGCACTACATGCTTGAGTCTAGTATGGGGTTTCATCCCAACGCATTTTCTTCTGCGGTGAATAGTGTGGACAACACTCCGAAGTGGAGAGAACAGCATGGTCCAATAGAGGCTGTGATCTTCAACAACCGCACATCTGATACATTCAGGATATATCCACTTCCTAAACAGAACATAGACATTTACGAGGACAAGGATGCAACAACAAAGGTGTTTCTAACACTTAAAGTCAGGGGTGTCCCACTTAGTTCTGGTTTGTCTTCCGATACATCAACCCCGACAATCAATGCTTACTGGCACGAGGGAATAGTCTTTGGTGCGCTTGAAAGAGCGTGGCTGAAAGAGGGCCAGGTGAAGAGCATAGAGAAGTCCCAGATGTACAGGATGAGGTTTATAGAACAAATGAATGAGGCTAAGAGTATGGAGGGTATGTCTAGTACATCTATATCCGAGGGTAGAAACAGAGGTTCAATGGTTATTAACAGGTACTTATGAAGTGTGCAAACCCTGAGTGCGAGTGTGAAAATTGCACCTGTGACCCATGTGAGTGTACAAAGGATAACCCTTGTAAATGCAACAGTAAGACAATACCTTTCTCTATACTTAGTGAAATGAGAGGAGGACAGTAGTGGCCGCAGGAAAGTATGATATTACGATAGAGCAGGGGGCTGACCTTGATCTCGATATTGATTATAAAGACAGTGGAGGGTCTTTGTTGGCACTGGGTTCCGGCTATACTGCCGCAATGAAAATCAAGGAATCAAAGGGTGGTACTGAGATTGCCAGCCTAGCAAATGGTAGTGGTATAACCCTGTTGAGTTCCAGCCCAAATATTAATATCAAAATAGCATACGGGACAACCGCAGGATACGACTTCGACAATGCTGTATATGACTTTGAGCTAAAGAATACAAGTGCAGACACCGTTTCAAGGATTTTAGAGGGAAGAGTGATACTTAACCGTGAGGTAACCGCATGAGTAATTTAGTAACTGTTACGGAGTCTAATAATGGAGTTACTGTTACTCCGTCTAGTAACAAAGTAACGGTAACACAAACCACTCCGAGTATTAGCGTATCAACACCATTTAGTAAAATTGGCTCCAGCCAGAACGCATTTGTTTTTATAACAGATGGATCAAATACAATGGAGGCCGATACATCAACGGATACTTTGACAGTATCAGCAACCGCTCCCATAACAGCAACGGTAAATGGTGGTGCAGATAGTTTAACGATAGCCGCCACAGATGCCTCAACTAGTGCGAAAGGGGTGGCTTCATTTGCAAGTGCAGATTTTTCAGTTTCTAGTGGTGCGGTGTCTTTGGTTGATATTACAACAAGCCATATTGCATCTAGCACTTTAGATACTGATATATCCAGTGTGTCGGGTTCTGATGATACGTTGGCATCCGCCAAGGCTATTAAAACCTATGTCGATGCTCAGATAACCGCATCAGACCTGGATGCGACTACCGACTCAGGCACTATAGATGTTGCTTTAGGATCAGAGACATTGACAGTAGCAGGAGGTGAGGGTATTGACACCTCTGCAACTGGGACAACGATTACTGTTACTGGAGAGGACGCAACTTCCTCAAACAAGGGTATTGCCTCATTTGCATCGGCAGACTTTAGTGTCTCTTCTGGTGCAGTTTCACTGGTTGACCTGACTACTAGCCATATTGCATCGGGAAGTCTGGATACAGACCTTTCTTCGGTATCCGGGTCAGATGACACCCTGGCTTCTGCAAAGGCTATCAAGACTTATGTGGATGCTCAGGTGGCAACCGAAGACACTATTGCAGAGCTTAATGACACCACGATTACAGGCACCCCGGCAGACAATGAGGTTCTGGCCTATGATACAGGCACTTCAACATGGATTAACCAGACGGCAGCAGAGGCAGGGGTTGCGACAGCCTCAGACTTAACTGCTCACACTAGCAGTACATCTAATCCCCACTCAGTAACAAAAACTCAAGTTGGTTTAAGCAATGTGGAAAACCAAGCACTTAGCACCTGGAGTGGAAACAGCATTATCTCTTCAGAGATTACAGCTATGGCAATTGCCCTCGGATGATATATGGCTAACACGTTCAAAGTAACATCGGTTAGTTCAGTAGCAACAACGGTAGGTGCAAACACCGCTACTATTTATACATGTCCTGGGTCTACTACAACGGTTGTGCTGGCATTGCTACTTTCTAATAAACACAGTTCGTCTGTGGACACGAGTGTTCAACTGGTGTCGGCAACAAACAACTCAGGAAACAATAGCAATATAGGTAGTAACGCATCAGCATATATAATAAAGGATGTCACAATTGATGAAAAAACATCACTTGAACTAATGGCCGGACAAAAATATGTACTACAGGTTGGAGACTCCGTGAAGGTATATGCGGCAAACACTAATATTGATGTAGTTTTTTCTTACATGGAGATGACCTAATGCCATTCATCGGTAAAGCATCTATATCGGGTAATAGTAAGGTTGATAAATACATAACAACCGTGGGCTCTGGTGGGCAGACTAACTTCCCATGCATCATAGACGGTGGAGATGAGTACAACGTCTATTTAAACGGAATTATGCTGAAGGAAACAGAGGACTACACAGCAACCTCTAGCCAGGTTGCCCTTGGTTCTGCTGCGGTAGAGGATGATATATTTGAGCTACATGTATTCAGGAGTTTCTTTTTAGCGGATGCGGTTAAGAGGAGTGGTGATACTATTACTGGTGATGTAATAATAAACGACGACAAGAAGCTCAGCTTTGGTACAACGAGTGATGTGAGTCTGGAGTATGACGAAGACGGTACAGACAGCCTATTAATATCGGGTGGCGATGTAACAATATCGGATGACAAGAAGCTATACTTCGGTACGGGCAAGGACGCACATATCGAGTACGATGAAGACGGTACAGACAAATTACTAATACAGCCACCTGCTGGAGGAATTAGGTTTGCGGATGGGACACTGGACGTAGACATTGCATCACATGACGGAAGTAATGGTTTAAAACTTGGCGGTACTTTAATAACACAAACCGCAACTAATATAAATAAACTAGCAACCACTGGAAAGAGTATTGCCATGGCCATAGTATTCGGATGAGGAAAACATGAGTGCACCCAATGTAGTTAATGTAGCGACTATTACCGCAAAGTCTGCGGCAGTTGATCTGAACACGGGAAATGCAACTGCGGTCATATCAAATGCGGCTAGTTCGGGAAAGGTTTTTAAGTTGAATCAATTAATAGTGGTCAATGATGATGGTGAAAATTCTGCTGATATTACGATCACCTATGTGACCGCAGACGGTGGACCAGCAGACAGCGGTACAAGCTACCACCTTGCAAAGTCGGTAGCGGTTCCAGCCGGGGGTATGCTGGTTGTAATCGACAAGTCAACGGCAATGTACATAGAAGAAGATCGAAGTGTATATGCCCAGGCAAGTGTTGCAAACGACCTGGATGTAATCGCAAGCTACGAGGAAATTTCATGAGGAGAGTAGGAAACACACAGGCAGGGTCTAATGATTTAAAAGAGACGGGCCCACCTGAGTTCGACTCAAGCGGTATTAAGAACAAGATGCTATACAGGGGTTCCCAGACAGTCCCGGCAGACACGACCTGGACCATAGCCTCTGGTGACTCGGCAGTAATTGCAGGACCCGTCACAGCAACCGGGTCGATTGTGGTGAACGGAACACTGGTAATTATATGACTACGACTATAACTAATAGTTACGTCGCTTATTCAGGATCGATTGTACAAATTTCGGCTAATTCCCCACAAATTGGTTTAGTCACAAGAGCATCGAATACGTGGGGAGAAGTTGACACAGGTTTGAGAACTAGCATCACCCCCAAATTCGCAAATAGTACTTTACTCCTTGAGCTAAATTTTCATCTCTCCTGTGCTAATGACCATTCGATTGCCCTTCTAAAATTTTATGATATTACAAATGCTGCTGATGTAAATTTAGTCACTAACGGCTCTAGTCGTGTGGGTTGTCACGGGCATGTAAGACAAAAAGATCATGATGCAAACGATGGAGATGCTGTCACTATAAGGACTACAGTCAGTGCTGGTAATACAACTGCAAGGACTTATTCTTTGTACGAAAGGTCTAATCAAGATGACGAAACCAACAACAAACATTATTTTCTTTCTTTTAGTGATGCAGATAAACTAGGGGCTTGTAGGCCCTGTTTTACTATTACGGAGATTGCGACATGAGTTTTATAACAGAGGCTTGTAGAAATTTAAAAAAAAATGCTGATATATCCGTAAAAGATAATGATATCAATAAAATCACTTGGATTAATATTGATGAAGCCGATAGACCAACTTTATTAGAAATACAAAAAGAGGTTGATCGTTTAGATGCAGATTTTAAAGCAAAAAAATACCAACGTGATCGCAAGTATCCTGATTTGGGTGAGCAGTTTGACTTGATTTTTAAAGATATTGATAGCGGAAAAGTAAGCAAGGACGGTGGTTTCTTCAAGGCACTTAAAGAAGTTAAAGATGCAAATCCAAAACCATAAGAAATAATGAGTTCTGAAATAAAAGTAAATAGTATACAAGATAAGACAGGAACTAGGGTACTAGCTTCTGATTCTGGAAGTGCTTGGACTATTAACGGATCAGTAGGTAAAGCATCAGGTTACCCTTTTGCTCAATACGAAATTCTTGAAGGTAATATTGGGACATCTTTTACTCAAATGACGTTAAGTGATAATAGTGAAGGGGTAAAATACGAGTATGGAGGAATAGATTTAGATAATTCTGATAATG
>UEXM01000251.1_pt1 | contig 59237 bp, 46 predicted proteins | sample 1796661 | NCBI WGS metagenome assembly UEXM01 (sample SAMEA4772469, study PRJEB27181) | metagenome | reverse complement strand
CTCAGTAATTACTTTTATTGTTTGAATTCAAGCGTGAAACAAGTGGTAATTACTGAGTTTTATCATATCTTCCTTAATATTCATCAATATTCTACTTCATATTAATTTAGGAATACTTGAGAATAGCCCCGCTGTCGACGGCATTCATGTAATTTATAATTTAATTATACCCAAACTATTTGACGAGCGATTTTTAATAGTTAAGTTTGAATATTATCAGTAAGGAAAGCAGTTATGACGTTAGGTGAACAGATTAGAATTTTGAGGAATGCTAAAGGTTTAAGTCAACCAGAGTTAGCTAATTTAGCTCAAATTGAGCAGTCTTATCTTTCAAAATTGGAAAATGATAAATCATTACCCTCAAATGATATTTTTAGGCAGTTATTGAATGGCTTATCACTTTCTTTAGCCGATTTTTTACAAGGTTTCGACAAACAATATCTCCATAATAATTTAAGACAAATTCCTGATATTGAGCACTGGTTATTAAAAAATGAGAAAAAAGATGCTAATAGCCAACGTCGATATCTGTATGTAGCGAGTTTTCTTATAGTGATGGCTGTTACTAGTTTTTATACCGGCTTTAGTAAAGTGTTATTCACTGGCTTGCACTACCAATACGAATCATTGGGTGTGATATTGCCTGATGAACCAAAAAATATTTTTTGTTAGCTGGCGTCGACTATTAGATAGGACCCAGCCTGATTTTCATACCGTGATAGCTAAAAAAGAGCTTGAAATTGAACAGCGTAGAGATGGGAAGATTCTTTTATCGAGTGTCCATTTAGGCGAACAATTTATTCAGCAAGTTGAAGGTGGACGTCGTTTGTATCGTTTTGATAAAGAAAAGGTTATTCCACAGCAAGTGAACGCATGGCTACAAATTATTGGTATATTTCTTTTTAGTGCCGGGATCTTAGGTTTTGTGTTGGAAAGAAGACTTTATAAATGAGAAAGTTAATGAGTGTATACGACGGAACCTACTCCTTGCTAGCTCTTATGTTTCTGGTCATTACTAGTGTTTCTAATGCTCAAGCGATTGAATTTACCACAGAACATAACACTGAAAGTGAGAAAATGACGATAGAGCTAATAAAATCGTTAAATAAAGCACACGATTTAACGAAATGGCAATTTAGCAATGTCATACATATAAATAAAAAGGCGATACCCCATAGTCATCCGGTTTTAACCTTGCATACACGACACAATAAACCGCAAGAAATTGACTGACTATTGTCGACTTATTTACATGAAAATATACATTGGTATTTAGATGCTCATCAGACCAAAATCGCCGATATTATTGCCATGTTGAAAAAGCGTTTTCCTAACGTAGCTGTGGGTTATCCTGAAGGAGCACGTGATGAATATTCTACTTACTTACATATGGTGGTGTGTTTTTTAGAGTTAGATGCAATTCGGCAATTATTAAGCGAAGCACGTTATAATAAAGTAATTAACTTCTGGCAAAAAGAGCACTATACGTGGATATATACATTAATTGATTGATGAGCATGACAATGAAATTGCAATGCTCATTAAGCAGCACAAATTATTATTATAATTCAAAACTAAAACTGATAAATGGCAGCGTATATAACTATCTATACGTTTTCATTATTATTGTTTGCCATCAATGCTTCTAATGCTGCAACTTTTGCTTCAAGGTCGCTCAATTTAGCTCGTGTTTTGATTAATACTTGTGTTTGTACATCGAACTCTTCACGAGTAACAACATCAAGTTGAGATAACTTACGTTGCAGTACTACTTTTGTTTTATCTTCCATTTCATGGGCAAAATCTTTTAAACCAACAGGAATGGAATCGGTAACTTGTTTGGCAATTTCTTCTATTTTTTTAGCGTTAATCATCTCAATGCTCTTATATTGATAAGCGATAAGCTTATTGTAACTAATCTGCTCGGTATTGATAATCAAATCGTGTTTATATACTCATAACACTTCAAGGTGTCGTAATTTAATCTGAAGAAAAATGTTTTAGACAAGGCATTGTTTGAGAATAACCGTTATACCTTTAGCAGAAAAAAAACTTCTGCGTTGCATTCACTCTAAAGGCGATTGACCTTTCTAAAAATGAGTTTTGAACTAGCTGTTACTTGATAGCTGTTCAACTGTCCCTTGAAGCATCATAGATTTACTCGCTAAGAAATTAAGTAAGTTGTAGAAAGTTGATGTTGTCTTGCAATAAAAACAGGTAAAATCGTCGACCGATTATCTTATCCATAAATTAGAGTTACGACGCAGCGATGAAATTAAACCCAGGCCAAAATGAAGCAAAAAAATATGTTGATGGTCCTTGCCTAGTATTAGCAGGAGCGGGCAGTGGTAAAACTGGGGTTATTTGTCAGAAAATTGCCCACTTAATTCAAAATTGTGGCTATAAAGCTAAAAATATTGCCGCGGTAACCTTTACCAATAAAGCAGCACGTGAAATGAAAGAACGTGTGGTTAAAATGATGGATAAAGCGCAAACACGCGGTTTAACCGTTTGTACTTTTCACTCTTTGGGTTTAGATATTATTCGCCGTGAATTAAAAACCTTAGGTTATAAGCCTGGCTTTACCTTATTTGATGATCAAGACAGCTTAGCGCTATTGAAGGAATTAACTCAAGAGCAGCTTGATGGCGATAAAGATCTATTAAGTAAATTGCAGATGATGATTTCTAATTGGAAGAATGATCTGCTATTACCTGATAACGCTATTAAACAGGCTGTTGATGCTGACACAAAGTTATATGCTGAATTTTATGCAATGTATCAAAAGCATATGAAAGCCTATAACGCACTTGATTTTGATGACTTGATTTTAATTCCAACGCTATTAATGCGTAATTATCCAGAAGTACGTGCACGTTGGCAGAATAAAATTCAATATATGCTGGTTGATGAATATCAAGATACCAATGCCAGCCAATATGAACTCGTTAAATTGATCACAGGTGAAAAAGGGTTATTAACCGTGGTGGGTGATGACGATCAGTCTATTTACTCATGGCGCGGCGCTAAACCACAGAACTTAGTGTTGTTAGGGCAAGACTACCCAAACCTTAAGCTGATTAAACTTGAGCAAAACTATCGCTCTAGTGGCCGTATTTTAAAATGTGCCAATATTTTGATCGCCAATAATCCGCACGTCTATGATAAAGCACTTTTTAGTGAGCTTAACTACGGTGTTGAGCTACGAGTGCTGCAAACTAAGAATGAAGAGCATGAAGTTGAACGGGTAGTTGGTGAGTTGATCGGTCATCGTTTTTTAAATAAAAGTAAATTTAAGGATTACGCGATTTTATATCGCGGTAATCATCAGTCGCGCTTACTGGAAAAAGCGCTGATGACCAACCGAATTCCCTATAAAATTAATGGCGGCACTTCGTTTTTTTCGCGTGCAGAAATTAAAGACATGATGGCGTTTTTACGGGTATTGGTTAACCCAGACGACGACAATGCTTTTTTGCGAATTGTTAACGTACCTCGCCGTGAAATTGGTCCAACGACGTTAGAAAAGTTAGGTAGTTACGCCAATATGCGACAAATCAGCATGTTTGCGGCAAGTTTTGAGTTAGGGTTAGAGCAACATCTTACTGGGCGAGGTTTGGTGAGTGTACAACGGTTTACTCGTTGGCTTGTTGAAACTGCTGATCATGCTGAGCGTGGCGATACTTCTGCAGTATTACGGGCGATGGTGCGCGAAATTAATTATGAAGATTGGCTATATGATACTTCTCCTAGTGCCAAAGCTGCTGAAATGCGCATGAAAAATGTCACACAACTTTTCAGCTGGGTCACACAAATGCTGGAAGGCAGTGATGACGAAGAGCCAATGACCTTACCGCAAGTGGTTACCCGTTTAACCTTGCGCGATATGATGGAGCGTAATGAAGATGAGGAAGAAACTGACCAAGTTCAGCTAATGACGTTACATGCTTCTAAAGGCTTGGAGTTTCCTTATGTTTTTCTCATTGGTATGGAAGAGGGCTTGTTACCACATCAAACGAGTATGGATGAGGGCAATGTAGAAGAAGAGCGGCGCTTAGCTTATGTCGGTATTACCCGTGCGCAAAAAGAGTTAATTTTTACTTATGCCAGAGAGCGTCGTCAATTTGGTGAGGTTGCTCGAACTGAGGCGAGTCGCTTTTTACATGAGCTACCACAAGATGATCTAAGTTGGGAATTGACACAAACCAAACAAAGTATAGAAAAAAAACAAGCTACGGCAAAAATGGGTGTAGCAAACTTACGAGAAATGTTAAAACAGAAGAAGTAACTTAGACTGATATTAAGCAAATAACGCTAGCTATTTGAGTTATAAACTATAGTTTCCTATATTACAGTTAACTAGTTCACTGACCGTTAGTTGCAGAGGGTACTCTAATAAATAATTGCTTTAGTGAGATAACATCATGACAAAACGCACGACCTCAGAAATGATACTGTTGATCTTAAGTGCTTTGTCAGCGGTACTAATTTTGCCCTTTGTCTATCTAAGATACATCAGTGGTGACATCACAGTTGCTATTATTGATGCATTTATCATATTGATTTTAATTTGTTTTTTTATCTTTGTGTATAAGACTAGAAAAATCGTAATGGCAAAACTTGTTTTAGCTACAATGCTTGCAACTGTAATTGCTATTTTAGTGGTTATTCGTGGCCAATCACATTTGTATTGGTTATATCCTGCTATTATTGCCTTTTATTACATTTTACCCGAACGCACCGCAGGTATTATTTGTCTGGTTGCTATTACGATTGTTTCTATAAGAATTTTCCCCGGTGATAGCCTGATGAACTTCACCACTATGGTTATGTCATTGCTACTCACTTCTATTTTTTCATATATGATTTTTAGTAACTACCGAATTACTAATGAAAAACTCATATTATTGGCAACAATAGATCCATTGACTTTGTGTGGTAACCGAAGAGCTTTGAAAGACAAGCTTACCGATTTGATCTCTGATCAGCAACGTCAAGCTTCAGTGGTTTCTTTATTGTTACTTGATTTAGATTTTTTTAAAAAAATTAATGATCAACATGGCCATGCAGCCGGAGATATGGTGCTTGTTGAAGTTGCGCGCTTGATGAAAAGTAACACTCGTGCGCTAGATGCTCTTTTCCGTTATGGGGGAGAAGAGTTTATCATTGTCCCCTTATATGTTGAATTAGCTGAAGCCTGCATTATAGCGGAAAAGTTACGTGTCATCATTGAGCAGCATCAGTTTGTTAATAATATACAGTTAACAGTTTCAATGGGGGTGGCACAGTATCGCTTGAATGAGAGTTCAGAAGCTTGGATTGCGAGGGCTGATGCCGCTTTATATTTGGCAAAAGAGAGCGGGCGTAACCGTGTTGAGCAAGAAGCACCATTAATGAGTGATGCTAGCTGAGGACATTACTCTTAATTACGAGAAATTTTATAAGCCGTATTTTGTTAAAATTTCTTGATATGCACCTGAGGCTTTAATCGCTGATAACGCTTGGCTTAGCTGTTCGATTACGGTGCTTGATGTTGTTAATCCTGTCGCTATATAGAGCTCGCTGGGAAAGTCGGTTAATGATAAATAGGCTGCAATACTCGTAGCATCAAAACCTGCTTGAGTGATCTCTTTGTCTAATGCCATAGAGTTAGTCAACACAAGATCGATTCGACCATTAAAAAGCATTGACCACAGATGCTTACTGGTCACACTTAACGATAAATTTTCTTTTTCTTTGAAACCATTTTCATGAAGAAAATATGCTGAATGATAGCCTCGTATTGTCCCTACAACATAGTGCTTAGCACTTTCAAGAGATCGTAGGTTGATATCCAGTCTTCCCTTTAGTCCGATAAGTACGGCGGAGCTTTTATATGTTTGCCCCACCCATTGAAATTTTGTTTCACGATCAGCAGTTCTTAGCATGGAAAACATGAAGGTGTTTTTATGAATCTGCGTAGCTTTAAAGCCGCGGGCAAGTGGTTGTATTTTAATTTTACCCGGCAAGCTAGCGTGGTTAAGTACGGCTTGAACTATTTCGACTAGCGCACCTGAGGCTTGCCCCTCACTATTTATAAAATGGTAAGGAGGTAGTTCCTCTGCGACAAAAATTAAAGGCTTTTCTTGTGCAAAGCTATAAGCACTATTGAATAGATAAGATAATAAGAAGGCTAAGTACAGAATTCTTTTGATAAGGAACACTCGATAATTAATATCATTATGAGCAATATAGCTTAGGTCAGGTGCTAGGTAAATCAGTTTTGTGATGATCTAAAGTGAGCAGGGGGTTGTTAAGGAAAAAAGCTAGCCTTTTACAAGGTCTAGCTTAGTCAAAAAAGCGCTTCTACTCTTTGATTATTTTAATTTCTTGCTGGTTTTTTATATGTAAAGCATTGAAGAATTTTAGTAGCGTATCATCATTACAGGTACGGAAGTGCTTGTGCTCTGGTTTGCGGAAAAATGCACTCAGTTCATGTTTGCTTAGGGTTAATTCGGCAGAAGACAATAAGTTGATAATATCGTCAGCTTTCAATGCCAGTGCAATTTTCACTTTATTGAAGATAACATTATTATTAATTGTTTGATTTAACTGAGCTTCTGCGCCTTCTTTCGCGCCGCGAAACTCTACAATCAGCCCATCAAGAAAGCTTGCTAAAACATTATCAGCGACACGCGAAAATGCAGGGTCACCGTTTTTACGGAAAAAGTTATTAATTTCATCGTCAGTTTTTGCACATTCGGCGAGTTGAAAAATAGCAGATATTTTTTCATTACTTAAAGTAAATATATAACGAATGTGCTGTAAAACTTCGTTGTTAGTCATGTTTTTTCCTGTTGAGTTTATCTATTGAGTATTAGCTAATATCACGGCCATGAAATGGCACATGAGCATCAGGTAATAGGTTATTTGGGCTTATTAAGTAAAGCTGATGGTTAAGCAAATTGTGAGTGTAGCAATGATGACCAATAAGGTAACTTTCTTATTATGTTGTTGCTGCTGTTGTTGTATCTGTTTCAGTGTTGTTAATTGCAGGCGCTGTGCTTCACGATTGGTTTTTAGGTAATCGTAGACCAAATCAGGAATTTCCGGCAGCTTTTCATTCCAAAAAGGTAAATTGTCTTTTACTTTATTAAAGACGGCTTTAACGCCCATTTGCTCTTTGACCCAGTTTTCTAAAAATGGCTTAGCGGTTTGCCAAAGGTCTAAAGCTGGATAAAGTTGACGCCCTAAACCTTCAATATAAAGCAGGGTTTTTTGTAGTAATACTAGCTGTGGTTGAACTTCCATATTAAAGCGGCGTGCGGTATTGAAAAGGTTAACTAATACCTGGCCAAAAGATATTTCAGACAAAGGTTTATTAAAAATAGGTTCGCAAACGGTACGAATGGCAAATTCAAACTCATCAACACTAGTGTCACTTGGCACCCAACCAGAATCTACATGCAGTTGTGCCACTTTACGATAATCGCGATTGAAAAACGCGACAAAATTTTCTGCTAAATAGCGTTTGTCTTCACGATTTAAGGTGCCAACAATACCGCAATCAATGGCAATCCAAGTTGGATCTTGCGGGTTAGTTGCATCAACAAAAACATTACCTGGGTGCATATCGGCATGAAAAAAACTATCGCGAAATACTTGCGTGAAAAACACTTCTACGCCTCGTTCGGCGAGCAATTTCATATCAACATTTTGGGCATGTAAGGTCTCAATTTCACCGACGCCAATACCGTATATGCGCTCCATTACCATCACGTTTTTTGAACAGTATTGGCTATAAACGTCAGGCACGTACAACACTTTATCGCTATCTCGTCCTTGGCTAAAATTACGTTTTAGCTGTATGGCATTACTGGCTTCACGGTTTAAATCCAATTCTTCTAAGATGGTTTTTTCATATTCCGCAACAACTTCTACTGGCCGGAGTCGCTTGCCATCAGGTAGCCAACGAGCAACAATTTTAGCAAAAAGTGACATCACAGTGATGTCAGCTAAAATCGTTTTTTCGATATTGGGGCGTAGTACTTTTAAGACGACCGCTTGCTCGCCTCCTGAGTGCAACATAGTTGCAGTATGAACTTGGGCAATAGAGGCTGAAGCTAATGGTGTTTGTTCAAAGTTGATAAAACTTTCAGCAAAGGTGTCAGAACCAATGGCTTTAGTAATAATATTTTCAGCTTCTTGGCCTGAAAATGCCGGTACTTTATCTTGTAGCAATGTCAGTTCATTGGCGAAGTCATCGGGCAATAAGTCACGACGTGTCGAAAGCATTTGACCAAACTTAACAAATACAGGGCCAAGAGACTCTATTGCTAGGCGAAATCGTTGAGCTTTAGTTTTATCGTTATGTTTATTGCTCAGCCAAAATAATGAGCGTCGAGCAACTCGGACATACCAAGGGAGATATTTTTTCGGTACAAGCTCATCAAGCCCAAACTGAAGAAATGTTTTTACTATTTTGTATAAACGTTTACTACTCACCGTAAGGCCTTATGATAGTTTGGACTGTTGATTGATTAATGCATCAATACGTTGGCTTAAAGCTGTAACCTTTTGTTCTACTTGAATAACATCTAGATTAAAATAACTCATTTCAGCTTCAGTGACGAGTAAGCGCTTTTCATGCACTAACCACTCACTGGCATCTGCCTTGATCTGTTTAGTGGCAAAGCTTAGTTTCTTTAAAAGTTTTTTTCCTAGTTGCCCTAACTTGTAGGTAGGTATATCACCAATGCGTTTTGCTAACTCACTTTGCCAATCAATATCGAGACTTTCTGCTACATGAGCAAAACGTTGGGCTATTTTTAAATCACCTTGAATATCGAGTTTGTCATTTTTTATTAAGTCAGTGAGCTGTTGCTCTGCGTTTAACTCAATTAAAGTACTGACACTGGTGATAATGCAACAATCATTGTGCTCATCACTGCTGGTGACATGAACTTTTTCATCGCTAACGGTAAAGCTTAATGGAAAAGAAAGTTCAGCTAGTTTAACCGTTAAGGTTTTCTCAGACAGCAATTTTAAGGCATGACTACCATGCAAATTATATTTCAAAAATTGATTGATAAGTGTTTCGAGTACGCTACTTAGTGCTTGTGCGAACATAAATTGCTGGCTGATATCTGGACGCATGAGGCTAAAATTTATAACCTTTATGCAGTGCAACCACGCCACCGGTTAAGTTTTTAAAGCTGGTTTGTTCGAAGCCTGCGGCATCCATCATGGTTTTAAGTGTTTCTTGATCAGGGTGCATGCGGATAGATTCAGCTAAATATTGATAGCTGTCACCGTCTTTAGCGACTAATTCACCCATCTTAGGTAAGATATTAAAAGAATAGAAGTCGTAGGCTTTATTAACCAATTCATGCTCTGGTTTTGAAAATTCTAATACTAATAAACGCCCTCCAGGCTTTAATACACGATACATCGAGCGCAATGCCATATCTTTATCAGTTACATTACGTAAACCAAAAGCGATAGTGATGACATCAAAAGTATTATCTTCAAAAGGCAAATACTGAGCATTGGCTTGTACATATTCAATATTTTGTACTAAACCACGATCACGTAACTTATCACGACCAACGTTAAGCATTGAGCTATTGATATCAGCTAATATAACTTTACCCTCACGGCCGACCAGCTGTGAGAACTTTGCCGTTAAATCACCTGTGCCGCCTGCTAAATCTAACACTTTATTGCCCGGACGAACGCCACTGGCATCAATAGTAAAACGTTTCCATAATCGGTGAATACCAAATGACATCAAGTCATTCATGACGTCATATTGTTGAGCAACAGAATGAAAAACGCTGGCAACTTTCGACTCTTTTTCATTCTTTTCAACAGTTTGAAAACCAAAGTGGGTGGTATTCTCGTCACTATTGTCGTTGGTAGTTTGATGATTTTGATCGTGTGCTGACATCATGATTTCGCTATTAACTAAAATTACTGCTAGTTTACCGTATTTTTTGGCAATAATTAACACTTGAGATCAAGCTGGCGAGGATTAACTTATTGATATTGGAAAGAGCTATGGCAAATTGAGTTAATTGCGCCTAGGCATTAGAGTATTTTTCACGATTGGCTAGCCAACGATGAATAAGTGCGTTGGCTTGTTCGGGATATTTTTGCCAGATAAGGCGAGCCTGTTGTTGCACTTCAGGTATTAAATCAGCGTCGCGTTGTAAGTCGGCAATTTTTAAGTCAGCAAGGCCCGTTTGCTTAGTGCCTAGCAGCTCTCCAGGCCCGCGTATTTCGAGATCTTTTTGAGCGATGACAAAGCCATCATTACTTTCTCTAAGTACGTTTAAACGCTTGGTGGCGGTTTTAGATAACGGGGCTTTGTACATTAATACGCAGTGGGATGCCACAGAGCCCCGGCCGACACGACCGCGTAATTGATGTAATTGTGCAAGACCTAAGCGTTCTGGATTTTCAATGACCATAAGGCTGGAGTTAGGTACATCAACACCAACTTCAATGACGGTTGTTGCCACTAATAGGTCCAGTTCACCGAGTTTAAATTGTTCCATAACGGCCTGCTTTTCATCTGCTTTCATTCGTCCATGCACTAAACCAATTTTTAGTGTTGATAATTGTGCTTGCAAGTGTACAGCCGTGTCTTCAGCTGCTTGACATTGCAGTACTTCTGACTCTTCAATTAGTGTACATACCCAATAAGCTTGGCGTTTATCGTTAATGCAACCTTGTCGAATGCGTTCAATAACATCGTCACGGCGAGAGTCTGGTAAAGCAATGGTGGTGATAGGTGTCCGTCCGGGAGGCAATTCATCAATTACCGAGGTGTCCAAATCTGCATATGCGGTCATAGCTAATGTACGAGGGATAGGTGTCGCGGTCATAATTAATTGGTGCGGATAATGCCCCTGCCACGCGCCTTTTTCACGTAGTGACAGACGTTGATGCACACCAAACTTGTGTTGCTCATCAATAATGATCAAGGCGAGCTTATTAAATATCACCTGCTCTTGAAATAAGGCATGGGTACCTATCACCATTTGCATATTACCATTTGCAATGTGCTCTAGCGCATTCCGTCTTGCCTTGGCTTTCGTTTTTCCTGCGAGCCAGCCAACAGTAATTGCTAATGGCTGAAACCATTTTTGAAAATTAATGGCGTGTTGTTCAGCGAGTATTTCTGTGGGGGCCATGAGAGCCACTTGGAAACCTTGGCCAATTGCGGTTAAGGCTGCTAAGCCGGCCACTAAGGTTTTACCTGAGCCCACATCACCTTGTACTAAGCGCATCATCGGCATGTGCTTTAATAGGTCGTTACGTATTTCTGCCGTTACTCTAGCTTGCGCACCTGTTGGCGAAAATGGCAATGCAGTTAAAAATTTCTGCTCCAGTTGTTCATCTATTGCTAATGAAACTGCAGGGTGGTGATCGCTTGATGCTCGCAACTTCAACATACTGAGGTTATGGGCTAGTAGTTCTTCTTTAATAAGCCGAAGTTGTGCAGGATGTTTACCTTGCTCCATTAATGCCACAGAGGTATCGGGAGGCGGTCGGTGTATCAGCGCTAGTGCTTCAGCTAAGGCATATTGCTGAGCAGTAATTTCAGCGGGCAGTAGCTCTTCTACTTGGCCTCGTTGTAGGCGAATTAATGCTTGCTCAGTGAGGTTACGCAAAGAAACTTGCCGTAAACCTTCTGTGGTTGAATAGACTGGGGTTAAGGTCTCTTCTACAGGGGTTAATGGTTGGTCTTGATCAAGTGCTTTATATTCAGGGTGCACCATTTCAAAACCACGCATTCCACGATTAATTTCTCCATAACAACGAATATTAAGTCCGACAGCGAGATTATTTTTTTGGCTAGCAGAGAAATGAAAAAAGCGCAGGTTGATACTACCGCTGCCATCATTGATGGTGACTAGTAGCATTCGACGTTTGCCTTGAACTATCTGACTTTGTGTTACTTCGCCAATAATATTGGTATAAATACCGGGCATTAGGTCACGAACAGCAGTGATACGAGTGCGATCTTCGTAGCGAAGTGGTAAATGGAATAATAAATCTTGTAAAGACACTAAACCAATTTTTTCTAACTTACCCGCCATGCCTGGCCCAACACCTTTTAATGAGGTAACGGGAATTTTAGCTAAATTGGTTAATGCTTCCATTTGACCAGACACGCAGAGTTCCTTGCTGTAACTTTAAAGTTTACTGATTACTCGTCGTCAATATTTTGCCACGCATCTTGGGTCATTTGCATTTGTTGCCACCATTGCTCAGAGGCAACAATTTGACCTGCTTCATCAATTTCAGGATATGGTAAGCCTTTACGCTGACAAGCTTTGGCAAAAATAGGGTGACCACCTTCAAATAATATTCTTTGACGACGTTGTTGACTTATTCTTGGTTGTTGATACAAACCGGCAGCTTGGCGTTGGCGTTGAGCTTCATATAACACCACTGAGCAGGCAACAGAAACATTTAAAGACTGCACCATACCGACCATCGGAATAATAATATCTTGGTCAGCCATTTTTAGTGCCGTTTCAGAGGCTCCAAACTTTTCCTGTCCAAGAATAATTGCTGTGGGTTTGGTGTAATCAATTTCACGAAAATCGACAGCGGTATCTGACAAATTTGTTACCAATACTTGCATGCCTTGTTGCTTTAATGCATTGATGGCGTCTTCGGTTTTACTGTAATCATGAACATCTATCCAGTTTTGACTACCGGCAGCACTACCACCGGAAAGGCGCATGGTTTCATTTTTCCATACGGCATGCACATCACTAACACCAATGGCATCGGCGGTGCGAACCACTGCTGCTAAGTTATGGGTTTTGTGTACGCCTTCCATGCATACGGTTAAATCAGGTTGGCGTTGATCTAACATGCTATTAATTCGTTGTAGTCTATCCGGTGTCATATACTGGTTCTAAAGTTAGTTAAATATTGGCAAAGCTTATTTATTTAGTTTGCCGGAAAATTTGGTTAAACAGAATGTGCTAGCTATAGTTCGGCAATTCCATAATACCGTCAATTTCAATTGCCACATCTTTCGGTAATCGCGCTACTTGAACTGCGGCTCTTGCAGGGTATGGTTGTTGAAAATATTGACTCATTATTTCGTTAACAGTAGCGAAATTCGCTAGGTCTTGTAAGAATATATTCACTTTTACCATATCATTAATATTGCCACCGGCTGCTTCACAAACCGCTACAAGGTTTTTAAATACTTGTTGTGTTTGTTCAGTGAAATCTTCAGAGATAATTTCCATGGTTGCTGGTACTAGTGGTATTTGGCCTGAAAGATAAACAGTATTATTTACTTTCACGGCTTGGCTATAAGTGCCAATTGCACTAGGTGCAAGCTCTGTGCTAATAATGGTTTTCATATATTTTCCTAAGTAAGACTACTTGTTACGTACAACGCGTTGAACGTCACCCATAACTTTAATTTTTCGGATGATATCGGCAAGGTGAACCCTGTTTCGGCAGGTAATTTCCATATCAATCAGATAAAGGCCAGATTCTTTTTCACCAGAATTTAGCGAGTGAACATTAGAGCCGCAGCGAGCAACCACATTGGTTAATGCCGCTAGTGCTCCTTTGTGATTAAGGATTTCGATACGTAGTTTGGCAATAAAGTCTCGATCGATATCAGTGTCCCATCTGACCGGGAATAGACTACCTTGCTCATGGCCTTTATTATTTCGACAGCCATGTTGATGAACCATCAAACCTTTACCTGGACTTAAATAAGCAAGAATCGAGTCACCAGGAATAGGGCGACAACACTTACCATAGCTAACCATCATGCCTTCTGTGCCTTTAATTGGCATTTTGCCTTTGGTTGCTGTTGGTTGCAGATCAGACTCTTCGGTGAATTCATCTTTTAAGCGCTTAGCAATACCGATACTTAACGCATTGCCTAAGCCGATATTAATTAAGAGCTCTTCAACAGTATTGTTACCGGTATCTTTAACGACTTGTGTAAGTTTTTCTTGCGCAATATCTTCTAGCTTGGTTGTACCTAACGCGTGACTGAGTAGACGTCGACCTAAAGCGAGAGACTCTGTTTGCTCTTGTGAGCGTAAATACGTGCGAATTTGCAGTCGTGCTTTTGAAGTTACAACAAAGTTGAGCCATGTCGCGTTAGGTCGGGCGGCGGTCGAAGTAATGACTTCAATCGTCTGTCCTGAGTCTAGTGGCTGGCTTAATGGAAAAGGTTTGCGATCAACTTTTACACCGACACAAGAGTTGCCCACATCGGTATGGACAGCGTAAGCAAAGTCGACAGCTGTTGCGCCCATAGGAAGTTCAATTATGCGACCATCAGGAGTGAAAACATAAATTTCTTCTGGAAAAAGATCTGATTTTACATTCTCGATAAACTCAAACGAACTACCGGCACTTTGCTGCAACTCTAATAAACTTTGCATCCAACGACGCGCTTTCATTTGTGCTGTGGTACCTGTGTCTTCACCGTCTTGTTTATATAGCCAGTGCGCCGCGACACCTTTATCCGCCATTTGATCCATATCGTGGGTACGAATTTGAATTTCAACTGGAATACCATGCGGACCAATTAAGGAGGTATGTAATGATTGGTAGCCATTGGTTTTTGGAATGGCAATATAGTCTTTAAAGCGTGATTCAATCGGCTTAAATAAATTATGAGCAGCACCTAAAGCACGATAACAGTCATCTATTTTATCGCCAACAATAATTCGAAAGGCATAAATGTCCATGACTTCATTGAACATGAGCTCTTTGTTTTGCATTTTACGATAGATAGAATACAGATGCTTTTCTCGGCCAATCACTTGTGCCTTAATACCGCTTTCAGCTAAGCGTCTGGTGACTTCTTCTTGAATGTTGTTGATAATTTCTTTGCGGTTGCCACGTGCTTGCTTAACCGCAGATTTTAACGCTCTAGAGCGCATAGGGTATAACGCTTCAAAGCCTAATACTTCTAGTTCATTTTTGACATCATGAATACCGAGGCGATTCGCGATCGGAGCATAAATATCTAATGTTTCGCGGGCTATACGTCGGCGTTTATCAGGGCGTAAAGACTCCAAAGTGCGCATATTATGCGTGCGGTCGGCAAGCTTAATTAAAATAACACGAATATCTTGCACCATGGCCAAGACCATTTTACGAAAGTTTTCCGCTTGCATTTCTTCTTTATTATCAAACTTTAGCTTATCGAGCTTACTGACGCCCTCAACGAGCTCTGCAACCGTGTGACCGAAAAGTTCGGCGAGTTCATCTTTAGTGGTTTTTGTATCTTCGATGACATCATGCAACAACGCAGCCATTAAGGTTTCATGATCTAAATGCATTTTGGCAAGATTAAGTGCCACCGCAACCGGATGGGTAATATAAGGCTCACCGCTGGAACGCATTTGGCCATCGTGTGCTTCTCGCGCAACAATGTAAGCCTGCTTCAATAAGTCTATTTGTACTTTCGACAAATAACTTGAGACATGTTCTTTTAGTGGTTCAAAAAGGTACACCCAGTAATTCCTTAATGATGATAGTGATTCAGAGTTTAGCGATAAGATTAGAATACGATTATTTTGCCGCTATGCCAATGTTTAAGCACACTAGAATGGATTTTTTGTCATGAACTTGTTAAATAACCAACGGAGAATAAAAAACGCGTAAACTACAAAGCCGTAATTTACGCGTTTTTAATGTTGCAACTAACGTTAATCGTTAGTGAAATTATTGATTACCACCAACAATTGCGGCAACAGCTGCTAATTCAGCAGAATCTTGTTGTACTTGCTCATGACGCTCAGAATTGTCCATTACTTCAGTAGTAATAAGACCGGCTTCGATTTCACGCAAAGCTAATACTGTTGGTTTGTCATTTTCAACTTCAACCAATGGATCTTTCCCGCCCGTAGCAATTTGACGAGCACGACGAGATGCAATTAACACCAAGTCAAAACGATTACCGACTTTTTCTACGGCATCTTCAACAGTTACGCGAGCCATTTGGTCACTCCAGCAATTAAATTTATAAAATAGTGGCGTAGTTTACTTGATCCACTGGTTGTTAAGCAAGCGCTCTATGCTAATAATTCTGCAAATAACTGCTGATGTTGGCATGCTTGCTGACTGCGCTTCAAGCGTTGATTGTTCACTATCGTCGTCAAATCGGTTAATGCTTGCTCAAAATCATCGTTGATAATGATGTAATCAAATTCTTGGTAATGTGAACATTCTGCTTGTGCCTGCGCCATTCTATCTTGAATGACTTCTTCGCTGTCTTGACCTCGACCACGTAGTCTATTTTCTAATTCTTGCTTTGATGGCGGACTGATAAAAATAGTGGTTACTTCTGGCTTTTTCATTCTAACTTGTTGTGCACCTTGCCAGTCGATATCAAGAAAAACATCAATTCCCTGAGCAAGTTGCAAGTCTATTGCTACTTCGCTAGTACCATAAAAATTACCAAAAACTTCGGCATACTCGTAGAAATTTTTTTCAGCAATAGCGTTTTTGAATTGCTCCTTGGTGACAAAGTGATAGTGTTGGCCATCAATTTCACCAGGACGAGGGGCACGAGTTGTATGAGAAACGGAAACTTGCATAGCTCTTGGCGACGCTTGTTTAAGTAAAGCAGAAATTAAACTCGATTTACCAGCGCCACTTGGGGCAGATAGAATGAAAAGGTTGCCTTTAGTTGTCACAATGTATCCTCTGTAGCTGATTAATAGTCATCAGTATTAATGGCGCGCACTATACTTAATATTTTCAGTTTTTCCCATTATTTTTCGGTAAAAATCGCGCTTAACTTAGCGGCTATTAGGAAATGCCAACAGAAATTGGCTGATTGTATTGATTAAGTTCCAGTAGGCTAACAGCATTACGACTACCTTTTTTGATTAAATATAGTCTTTCATCTGCTTGCTGCATAATTTGCTCTATATCAGTATTGTTATTTGGTGTGACCATAACTGCGCCAATACTGACCGAGACATAACCGTTGTCGGTGATCGCATGGTGAGGGATCGCAAGTTGAGTGACGCTGTCTAAACAAGCTGATAATACCGTTGATGCGGTAATGTTTTTTGCTACAGGAAAGTAAAAATAAAACTCTTCACCACCACAACGATAAATATCTCCACCAGCGCTATATAACGCTCTTCTAATGGCATTTGCTATTTTACGTAAAGCAACATCGCCTTGCTGATGACCGTAATGATCATTGTATTTTTTAAAGTGATCGACGTCGATAATGCCATATACCATTGGTTTTTTAGCTGTCTTGGCTGATACCCAAGCGTCATCACTGTCTTGCTGCCATTTTCGGCGATTAGGTACTTCTGTTAGGCTATCGAATAAGGCAAATTTTTCTAATAAATTGCGTTGGCGAATAATTTCTAAATGTGTGTTTACTCGCGCACGAACAATACTGTAGTTAAATGGTTTTTGAATATAATCACAAGCACCCATTAGTAAACCTTTTTCTTCATCTTCAGCATCTTGTAAACCGGTAATGAAGATCACAGGTATATTAGATAGTTTGGGGTGCTTCTTTAATTTTTCCATTAGCTCGAAGCCACTCTCTTCGGGCATCAAGACATCAAGCAAAATAATATCTGGTTCTTCTTGTAAAGCGTGCTGAAAACCCTGTTTAGCACTTTTACAAGCGACAACGTTATAGTGATCTTTAAAGATGGATGCCAACACTTTTAAATTAACGCTTTCATCATCAATACACAAAATGGTGTAATTTTGTTCACTCGCCCTACGGCGTTCTTCCTTGTTGAACAGTTGCATTAGTAACTACCTCTATAGCAGCTTTTTTGATGATTAATTAGCATTAACTATCGCTTCTTCTAGGGTGAGCAATGCTGCTAAAGCATCATCAAAATCGAAGTCGCTGACTTGTTTTTCAATGGCAATAATTTGTTCGTGATACGGTGTTTCATAGGCTATCTTCATTAACTCTTTGGCGATATCTTCTGCTTGAATATTGGCCGACATTAAACAAGGCTTTAATTTTTCGATAATACCTTTTGCTTTGTTGATATCAAATTTCTGATGACTATTAGCCTGTGGCACTGGATGATAAATACGGTTTAATTGCGCAACAATAAAGTCTAAGTGCGTAGTTACTTCGTTGAGTTTCAATTCAACGTGTGAGCCTTGGTGATGAATTTCGTTTTCCAGCGCATTGGCCGACGTTGCCAATTCATAGGCTCCAATGTATTGTGCTGTCGATTTTAACGAATGAGCACTACGGTATAATGATTCTGTTTGTTTAGACTTATAAAATTGCCCCATTTCTTGAGATAGTGATTGATATTTTAGCCAAAAATCATGAATGAGTTCAGTATAAAGTCCTTCTTTGCCCTGGATCTTTTTGATTGCCTCATCAACAGCTAATCCTGTCTCTTGACGTAATCGGGTTAATTTTTGTTTTATGGCACTCGATTGCCCTGATTGGGTTGACTGCGGGGGTGATAAGTTACTTTTTCTGCCTAAATATTGGCTTAAGGTTTTGTAGAGCAGATCAGGCTCAATCGGTTTAGTTAAATGTTGGTTCATACCGGCGATAACACTCTTTTCTATATCACCTTCCATGGCATGTGCGGTCATGGCAATTATCGGTAAATCTGACATTTTCAGGGTTTGACGAATTTCTTTAGTGGCGGTTAAACCGTCCATTTCTGGCATTTGAATATCCATTAACACTAAATCAAATGCTTGTGTAGATACTTTTTCTAAAGCGATTAAACCATTCTCAGCACACTCAACTTTTATTTTTGTATCGGCTAAGAATTCTTTCGCAACTTGTTGGTTGATCATATTATCTTCAACTAACAAAACTTTATAAGCACTTAAATTGGGAATGATAAGTTCTGATTGGCTGTTTTCCACGGTGACTCTTTTACTTTTTTTACTCAACAGTTCAATAATAGCATCAACTAATACTGACTGGTTAATTGGCTTTTCAAGAAATTCATCAATACCAGAATTAATGGCTAACGCTTTAGCTTCATCTTTATCATAAGCAGATACCATTAATATATGTGGGTGTTTGTCTTGTGCTTGTGCTTGAATCTGTCGTGCAGCTTCAATGCCATCCATTTTCGGCATTTTCCAATCCATCAACACAATATCATAAGGGCGACCGTTTTTTTCTGCAGATAATACTGCGGTTAGAGCTTGTTCACCATTTTCTACCCCATCAGCAGAAATTTCCATATAGGCTAGTGCTTCAATTAATACTTTTCTAGCAATATCAATATCATCAGCAACTAACACTTTTAAGTCGGTGAGCATTTGACGATCAACCACCGGCATGATTTCTTGTGTTTGCTCAGCATGCTCAAAGTTGGCGGTAAAGCTAAAAGTTGAGCCCGTGTTTAGTTCACTGGTGAGTGATATTTTCCCGCCCATAAGCTCAGTCAATTGTTTGCTGATTGCTAAACCTAGGCCGGTACCACCATATTTACGGGTAACTGAATCATCGGCTTGAGTAAACGATTGAAATAGTCCTTGCTGTTGCTCTTTGCTCATACCTATGCCGGTGTCGTGAACTGAGAATTTTAAACAGCATTTTTCCGTGCTCTCGCTATGTTTTTTAATACAAACACGAATTGAACCTGATTGAGTAAATTTAACCGCATTATTGGCTAAGTTGATGATAACTTGCTGCAAGCGCAAGGGATCGCCGATCAATATTTTAGGTACGTCTGGTGCGATATCAATAACTAACTCTAAGTTTTTTTCATGCACTTTAAAGGCACAAATATTCACGACACGTTGAAGAATTTCATCTAATGAAAACTGAATTTTTTCTAATGTGAGTTTTTGTGCTTCAATTTTTGAAAAATCCAAAATGTCATTGATTAAACCGAGTAATGACTTAGAAGAGTCTTGTATTTTTTCTAAATAGTCTTGTTGTGTTGCAGACAGTTTTGTTCGTAAAGCGAGTTGACTTAAGCCTATAACAGCATTCATTGGTGTTCTGATTTCATGGCTCATATTTGCTAAGAAATTAGATTTTGCTTGATTGGCTTGTTCGGCTTTTATTTTTTCTGCGGCCAACTCTTTAGTGCGTTCATGAATTTGATTTTCGAGATTGCGACTATAACTAACTACTTGTTGATATAATTTGGCATTATCGAATGAAATGGCTGTTTGATCAGCAAGTAATTGTAAAACATTAACCCGCTCAGCACTAAAAGCTCCTTCAATATCATAATGTTCAAGGTAAACGATACCTTGCAGGTTGCCTTTAACAATACTTGGTACACAAATAACTGATTTTGGTTGATGTTCAGTAAAGTAAGGATCAGAAAAAAATTGCTCCTCAATGCTGGTTTGAGTTAGTACCTGTGCTTTTAACGTACGAGAAACAAAATTAATGATTGAGAAAGGTAATTGTTGTGACGTGTTACTAATACCATCACGAGATAAAGCGATTTCGGTATTTAAAATTCCGTCACTTTGTAACAATAAGGCGCCATTTTGTGCACCAGCATTTTCAATAATAATGACCATCATTCGGTGCAGGAATGCGGTTAAATCAACTTTACCACTTAAGGTTTCAGAGGCTTTTAATACTGAAGCTAAATCAAGTACTTGTGCATTATTACTCTGTTGCTGATAGCTTGGCAATTTATGACTGTGATGGCTAGGTTTGACCAAAAGTGATTGATGTAACTCGAGTAATTGTTGAGCTTTATGGCTAGCGCCCCATATTTGATAGTCATTGCAGGCTTGTTGATAATAATCTCTAGCTAATGATTTTTTATTGGCGGCTAACCAGTAATTGCCAGCTAGTTCATTGGCAAGTGCGGCATGGTGGTTTGCAGAATGTTGCTTAGCAAGAGCTATGGCTTGATCGTAGTTTTGCCATGCTGCGCAATCTTGTGATAAAAATTGTAGCTCTGCGCGAATTAACTTTGCTTTATGCTGATAATTTTCTGGAGCGCTAAGCGCCCATTGTTCAATTAAACTAAGGCTAGTGTTTATTGCTAGCATGTTTTCATCATTATGCTGCTGACCAGATATGTGCTGACGCGCATATTGCGTACGTATAAGCGCGGCATAAAAGTGAAACTCACCAAAATGGTATAAAGAGACCACGGAGTTTTGGTATGACTGTGCTAATTTAACTTGCTCATAGGCTTGGGCAATATCATTGAATAAATAGGCTTGTATCATGCGGGCTAAATGATAGGTGAAAAGTGTGGTGACGTTTTCACTTTCAATGAGCGCGGGAAGCTGTACCGATTCGTTAAAATGTTGCCCTTGTAAATTATTGGTATGGGTCTTTTCATCTTGCAGATTTTTAATCAACTGTTGCCATATTTGCATAATGACTAATTGATAATACTGCTTTTTATTTCTCATAACATCCGTGTGGCGAGCAAATATTTTTTGGCATGTGCTAAGGTCTTCACCGCAGAGTAAACTATGCATACTTTGAAATAGTGCTGAATGAAAAGCGTACTCAATACTGCTACATTCAATACCATGATAAAAATTATCTTCTAATGGCTTTAACGTGCTACTTAGCGGAGCAGTCCAATGGGCAATTGAAACATTGCGAGTGAACTCTACTTCAACATGAATAGCTTCAGATGGATAGAGTTGATTAACTTTAGTGGCCAAGGCGGCAAAAGCTAAGCCTTCTTCAAAGCGAGAAAATGCCCCACATAACAGCAAACCATGAGTAACAAAGACTTTCGCACTCAGCGCGGATAGCCCACCAAGTAAACATAATTCAAGTGAGGTATAGGCTATGCGCATATACTCTACTGGACTCAATAAGTAAGCTGGTGTTTGTATAGCATTTAGAATATCGAGCGCTAATAATTGGCGGCTATCAGTCATGGCAGATAAATTGGCTAACTTAGCAATGTTATCTCGTTGATAATATTTCTCTATCGCTAAGTAGTTAAGTGCTTCTGTTGCTGGAGGTAAGGTAATTGAGATAGCTTGTAATGTTGCAATTCCTAAATCAAAAGCTTTTTGCATTTCATTTTGTGCAATCAATGAAAGTACTTGAACTTTCGTAAAATGGGCTTGATCAATAATATTACTAATCAGCGCACTATGTTGCTGAAAGTGTAAGTTTCCTTGTTGATAGTCTTGAGTTAAATACAGCACATTGGCTTTACCTAAGGCGATACTTAGGCTGAGCTTATATTCTTGCTGCCAATGCTGCTTGTCTAAATAATGCTCTGTCTGCTCGAAATAATAAAGAGCGCTATTGTAATCATTACTCTCTAGCGCTTTTTGACCGGCGACATTATTAAAGTGTGCTAATAATTTTTCGTTGCCTTGTTCAATATATAAAGACGAAGCTAAATTTAAATGTTCAATGTAATCGAAAATATTATCATCAGTGTATGAGTTTTTTATTAATGTCGAGTTTATATTTGATAAATAATACTGCGCTACTTTGTAATGAATAAGCGACTTTGGTACTGGGTTAGCTAACAAATAGGCGGCTTGTTGTATTTTGTCATGAGAAAACTTAATTTGTTCTAATGTGTCAATTTGTTGATTTTGTGAGTAAGCAATCAACAAACCATCAGCGATTAAAGGACGCAATGCACGTTCAACGTCCTTATTGGTTAAGCCAACAACATAAGTTAATAAATCAATTGAGACCACGCTGCCAATACATGCTGCATGGTGTAGTATATTTTGCCCTAATGTCGAGACATGAGTTAACCGTATTGCCATTAATTCAATTACATTGTCGGTTGCGGTGAGTCTATGTGTTAACTGCTCATCCCAATGCCATTGATTTTTTTTATTTTTAGTCAAAACACCTTGTTCATTTAAAGACTTTATAAACTCTTTGATAAAGAATGGGTTACCAGCAGTTTTTTCGATAACTATATCAATTAAAGGCTGAATTTCTTGCAGTGTTAAGGATAATGATGCGGCAATAAATTCGCCTATTGCCGTTGCTTTTAGCGGTAATAAATTAATTTGGCTATTAAAAGATGTTGTTTTTTTTATATCTTCTAGGAACTGATTTAATGGATGTGTGGTGCTGATTTCATTATCGCGATAAGCCACAATAAGTAATAAGTTGCTGCTATTCTTACTTTCAACTAAATGCTGCAATAACTTAATAGTAGCAACATCAGCCCATTGCATATCATCGATAAAAATCGACACAATTCTATTTTGTTGGCCAAGTGCTTGTAAAAAATTCGCTAGTGTTGCATTAAAGCGATGACGAGCTTCTTTGGGAGGTAACTCTGTTGGTATCGGCTGCATACCAATAATTAATGCCAATTCAGGCACAAGCTCTATGAGTAATTGTCCGTTACCTTGTAGTGCCGTTTGAAAAACTTTTTTCCAGTTAGTCAGGCTCTCTTCACTTTCTCCTAAAAGCTGTTCGACTAGATCGGTAATCGCTTGAATTAATGCAAAATAAGCGGTGGTTTTTTTATATTGCTCATATTTGCCCGAAACAAAATAACCTTGTTTCTCAATAATAGGTCGATGTAACTCTTTAATAAGACGTGATTTTCCAACACCGGAGTAGCCGCTAACGACACATATTTGACTGTTTTTTTGCTGTTCAACGTGACGGAAGGCTTGCAGTAAAATGTTTTGCTCTTTACTGCGCCCGAAGAGGGCAGCAGAAAAAGTCAGTTTATTGCTAAAGTCATTTTTACCTAATGAAAATAATGGAATATTGTTGAGTTTTTTTAAATCGGTTGCACATCGAACCAAATCTGCTTTAAGCCCTTGTACGGTTTGATATCGCTGGTGTGGTTCTTTTGCTAATAAACGAGCAAGTATATGGGCGACCGCTTCAGGTAATTCCGCGTTATATACGTTTGCGAGTTTTGGTTTTTTAGCAATATGGGCATGAACCAACTCCATTTCATCGTCATAATTAAAGGGGAAACGGCTGGTAAATAGTTTGAACAAACAGGCACCGATTGAATACAGGTCAGAATATACTTCAACAGCACGATCCATTCGTCCGCTAGCTTCAGGAGATAGTGTCGCTAAATATTGACGATCAACACTGGTATTTGAAGCCCTTTTGTATAGCACCGAAATTTTTGTCGCAAAACTTAAGTCATATATCAATGGCTGAAAATTTTCATCAATAAAAATATGATCAGGGCAAATGTTGTTAACAATAAAGCCAAGTTGATGCAATTGTGCATAAAGTTGGCAAATATTAATCGCAATTTCGAGTTTTTTTTCTAACGAAAGTGAAGATAAAGATAGTGCTGCTAAAGATTGAGTTTGTTGAGAAAAAGGAAATACAGCATAACAATATTGTTGTTCATCAAGGCATTCGACGGGGGAAATTAATTGCTCGATTGGCAATTTACTCTGCAAAGATAAAAACTTTTTAAAGCGAGTAAGTGACTGGGTGTTTTTATTCTTTTTAAGTCGTTTAACTAAAAAAGTTTCTTCTTTATCATTTTTAACAATAAATAATTGCACCGAGCTGGAAATTTCTTGCTGCACCTTAACGAAGGTATATCCTTGAAAATGTAACATTTATATTACTTCAACCTTTATGTTCAAATGTTGTTGATTCGAGATAAATAAAGCATGAGTGAAATCTATTTTTGATTTCCAACTCTCCCCTCTCGGGGTTATGAATGCTGTATTTTAAATTACATACGTTAATTAATAATGCACTAATGAGAGCGTGTTGTAGAACATTTTTATTGTTTAACGCCACTAAAGTAAACGAATTGATTGTCTTACTTTAGTTATCCTGAATTGAAATTAACTTATTGCTGTACCTAGCTTAGCTTAGCACCACCGTATTTAATGTACAGATGAATTAAACACCGAATTTAAAATTCTTATTTGAATACCGAAATACTGTTTAATTTTGGCGGTAGTTGCTATTGTCCAGTTTTACTTAGATAATGAATCAGTATGTTTTCGCCTTCAAACCGGAATTGATAATAACTTTAAGGACATTGGTGATGATAATGATGTTACTTCGATAAATAGCGAAATTCATCGTTATTATTAACGCTACAAACATTTTAAGCCATGATCACCATGGTTAAAAAACAGTATTCTTGAAGGGAATTAAATGTTCAGGTCAAATCCACCATCGGTTGCTATTAGTGCGGCTTGTTTTACCTTATTACCATTTTGTGTATTCGCTGAAAATGAACTTGATAAGCAATCAAGTCAGTTACAAGCAAATGAAAACAGCATGGAAATCATTGAAGTTTACGCGCAAAAGCGTAAACAAAAAATAAATGATGTCACCGTCGCTGTCTCGGTTCTTGAAGGTGAAGATATCGCGCGCCAGCAATTGAAAGATACTACGCAACTTTCTGCATTTGTACCCAATTTAAAAATTACCAATAATGCTGGCGAAGGCACTCCTCCTGCTTTTAACATTCGCGGTGTAGGTATGATTGATTACAACACTTCGACTATTTCGCCTATTGCTATTTATTCAGATGGTGTAGTCAGCGGCAGTGCAAATAATTTATCGGTAAATTTATTTGATTTAGAGCACGTGGAGGTTTTGCGTGGTCCGCAAGGCTCATTATTTGGGCGCAATACTACAGGCGGTGCTATTTTACTGCGCTCAAAACAACCAGGTAAGGAATTTGCTGGCTATATTAATGCTAGTGTTGCTCAGCATGATACGCTTTCTTTAGCAGCGGCGGTGAATGTACCTATTAGCGAAAGCACGGCGATACGCTTAGCGATGAGCCATCAAGATTATAACTTTTCGACAGATAACCAAATGGCTGGTCAGCCTGATGGTGGTTTAAAACAAACTAATGTGCGTTTAATGGTGAAATCTGAGCTTGATGACTTAACTATAACGAGTAAGTTTCATGCCGAGGACTGGTCTGGTAAGCCAAAGCCTATTGCTAGCCTAGGCATGAGGCAAGTGGACGGTAGTGGTAATTGTCAGGCCTCGCAGCTAGGTTCAAGCCTATGTGCCGATAATTTTGGTAATCAAATTGATGATAGTGACTTTTGGCACGTCAATGCTGATACCGCAGATCGAAAGCATGATACTGATAGTTGGGGCGCTAGCGTTAAATTTGAATGGCAATTAAATGACGATATGCTTTTAACGTCAACTAGTGCTTATCGCTCATTAGAGCGCTTCCATTCTTGGGACTCTGATGGCCCAGGTAACTTCATTGAAGGTACGATGGGGACGGATAATACTTTATTTAGTCAAGAGTTGAGCCTTGCTGTTGATTTTGGCGATAACCATTTAGTGAGTGGTTTGTTTTATGTCGATGAAGATATCCAACAAAATAATAGTTTTGATTTATTTCGAGACTTTCGTCCAGTGCCGGGGTTTGAGGCGGTTGCTGCTGAATATATCTATGATAATCAATTAGCAAATAGCTCATTTGCTGTTTATTCACAGCTCGAGCATCGGCTTAATGACGTGTTTACCGTTACTGCTGGCATACGCTATACCGATGAAACAACGAAGTATCATGTACGGGCCGATAAAGACACGGTAGCTTTTGGTTTTGAAGTGGATAAATGGAATGAAAAGGGCCAAGTTAAAGATGATGAGTTCTCTGGAAAATTAGCATTAAATCAAAAGTTAAATGAGCATTCTTCAGTATATTATAGTTATTCTCGTGGCTATAAAAGTGGTGGTTATAATGCAGGTTATACCACAAGCCAAGCACAGGCAATAGCGTCTGAGTATGCACCTGAGAAACTTGATGCTTATGAAATAGGTGCTTACTTACAGTTTTGGCAACGCAATGCCCGTTTACACTTAGCCGCGTTTTATTATGACTATAAAGATCAGCAAGTTTTTGTGAACCAAACTCAAGGTATTGCTGTTGATCACGTGTTAAAAAATGCTGGTGATTCGACTATTTATGGTTTGGAATCAGAGCTTGTACTGACTCCTAGTCATGATTGGCAGTTACGGTTAAATGTTGGTTATTTACCTAAAGCTAATATGGGGGAATTCAATCAAAACGGTGTAGTTGTTGCGGATAATCGCCTACCTTTTGCTTCTAAGTGGAATGTTAGTGGGGCAATTCTTCATGAAATGATAGTGATGGAGCGAGAGTTAACGGCTCAGCTTAGTTTTGATTTTCAATCAGACTTCTATTTTGATCAAGAAGAAAATCCTTATGTTGAACAAACCGATTTTGTTGTTATTAATGGCCATATCAGTTACGAATTAAATCAAGCATTAACGTTAACGTTATGGGCTAAAAACTTAACCAATACTGAGTATAGCGAACTGAGATTTAATTCTATTGCAGCGTTGGGGGCGGTCACGGAATTAAAGGCGGAAGCTCGACAACTAGGCATTGAAGCGAGTTATAGATTTTAGTTTTCTATCCGCCCTATAAGACAACATTGAAAGCTGAGTATTACTCAGCTTTTTTATGCCTAATGTACAGGTTTGCTAGAGTCATTAGCCGAGTTAACTTTGAAAAAAGTCAGTAAAAGCATCAAAGCGGATTAATTTTTAACCTCTACTTGTGTGTTTTTCTCGATTTACTTTGCTGGCACTGCTTGGTACTTTAATTGTACAGATACTCTTTGTATCTATTAGCTCAACAACAATAACAAAAAGAGTACATACTAATGAAATGGAAACTACTTTGGCCAGTTTTACTGACCTTACTTATCCCGTTAATGGTTGCTTGGTTTGTTTATCCAAGCCATTTACCCCCCAAATTTGGTGAATTTCCACCACAGTTTGTTGCTAATGCACCAGGCTTTAGTCTGCCTTATTTTCTAGCTATGCTTGCCGGCGTTATCTATATTGGTGGCTTGATTTTAATGCCACAATACTTTGGCTTTAAAGGAGCTCCTGTTGAACCAAGAGCAAAGTCAACTAAATCACTGCCGTGGTGGTTTTGGGCTGGTGGTATTGTTATGGGCTTTTTTTGGTGGCTAATGTGGACACGTATCACGGTCTTTGGCGACTTAGTGCATTGGGCTTTTACACCGCTATGGTGGGGCTTTATTTTTTTGTTAGATGGCATTGTTTATCAACGAAATAATGGCGCTTCGTTATTCTCCAAAAAGCCGGTCACCTTATTGATCAGTGCAGGTATTTCGATATTAGGTTGGGTCTATTTTGAGTATTACGACTACTTTGTTTTAGGTAATTGGTACTACCCCAATGCTGAGCAGATGCCCTGGTCAAAAACCGTATTAACCCTAGAGTTCCTCGTTACCTATTCAACTGTTACACCGGTATTATTTCAGTGGTTTAATCTCTTGCATACCTTCCCAAAAATGAAGGTTAGATATCAGAACGGCCCCAAAATGGTGCTCAATGGTAATCAGATGATTTTTATCGGTTCAGTATTGATAGCAGCGATGGTTTATTGGCCCTATGCGTTATTTTGGGCGGTATGGATCGGACCATTTGCTGTGATGACCGGGATTTTAATGCGTTTAAATATTTGGAATCCGTTTACCGATATTGCGCAAGGTAATTGGACGGCCGGAGTGCTTATAGGTGTGTCATCTTTGTTAAATGGTTTGTTTTGGGAAATGTGGAATTACGGCAGTAATGTCAACCAGTCGTTACCTATCACCAATCCAAACTATTGGATTTATGATATTCCGTATGTCAATGTTATTCATATTTTTTCTGAAATGCCGCTATTAGGTTATTTTGGTTATATTCCTTTTGGGGTCTTGGTATGGCAAGTGTTTATTTGGAGTGGAAAATTTGCGGGTTTTGATACAAATATCTTAATTAAGCCAGTGCCGTCTAATCATATTAATTAGCGATATTGCGTCAAAATACTCCAATACATAAATACGATTATAAGGATAAAGAATGCAATCAGTGCCGGTACACTTTACTGTCGTTATCAACTTTATTTTGGCCTTTATTCCTTTTTTTTTGGCATTCTACTTATTTAAAGTTAGTCATCATCGCAGCGTTTTTTGGTGGTTACTTTTAGGTGTTTTTATTGTATTTTTGCCAAATAGTGCCTATGTCTTGACTGATATAATTCATTTGATTGCTGCGATTAAATCACCTGAGATATCAAGTCGCTATTTATTGTTTGTCTTGGTACCGTTTTATGTAGTATTTTTGCTGATTAACTTTGAATTTTATGTCATTTCAATTCAATGGGCTGATCAATATTTAGCACAAAGTAAACTCAGTTTTTTAAGGAAAGCATTTGTACCGGTAATACATTTATTGGCAGCTATTGGCGTGTATCTGGGGCGTTTTCAACGTTTAGAAAGTAGTGATATTATCCATCAGCCCATTATGGTTTTTCGTGATGTTTTGTTTGATATCAGTGGCGGTAAAAGCGTGCTAGTGATTATTGCTTTGTTTGTATTGTTTTATCTTCTTTATCAGCTAGTTAGTCGAGTAAATAATGTTATAACGGCTAAATTAAAAGTACATATGGCATCACAACCAATGAATGTATCGACTTTGTAAAGCGTGTAAGTTAGATATAAAAAAACCGCTATTAATAGCGGTTTTTTTGTTTAGGTTTTTCTTCGACATATTGTTTTTTAAGGCTTTAGTACATCTACCTAGGCAATGTTACGCTTAGCTAGGCACAACAATTAACGAGTATCGCTCAATACTCTGACCTATAAAACTTTTGCGATTGACTGTGCTAAGTAATCAACGTTGCGGTTTGCAATACCCGCAATACTCATTCGACTTGAACCTACCATGTAAATACTGTATTCGTCTTGTAACTGCTGTACTTGTTCAGGTGTTATACCTAAGAATGAGAACATACCTTTTTGACGAGGTATAAAGCTAAAGTCGCGTGTAACGCCATTTTCGATAAGCTTATCAACTAATAGTTGACGATTACCATTAATACGATCGCGCATTTCTTTCAGTTCGGCATGCCATTGAGTGCGTAACTCATCAGAATGTAAAATAGTTTCAACAATTGCTGCACCGTGTGCCGGCGGCATTGAATAAATACAACGAATCACGGTGAGTAGTACAGAGTTTGCAATATCAACGCTGTGTGAGCTTTCACCGATGATAGTACAAGCACCAATACGTTCACGGTATAAACCAAAGTTTTTTGAACAAGAGCTACAGACGATCATCTCTTTAACGCTATCGGCCATTAGTCGAAGACCATAAGCATCGTCATCTAAGCTTTCACCAAAACCTTGGTAAGCCATATCAACAAGCGGTAAAAAGCCAATGTCTTTAGCAACTTCAGCAACTTGTTGCCATTGCTCTTTATTTAAATCCATACCACTTGGGTTATGGCAACACGCGTGTAGTAATACGGCATCGTCAGCTTTTACTTCTTTTAAAGCGGCAAGCATGCCATCAAAATCGAGGTTCTTGTTTTCGTAATCGTAATAAGGGTAAGTTTTAACGGTTAAGCCTGCGGCTTGAAATAGGCCGGTATGGTTTGCCCATGTGGGGTTGCTTACCCAAATAGTTGCGCCCGCTTTGCATGAATTAATGAATTCAGCAGCAACACGCAATGCCCCCGTTCCCCCAGGGGTAGAAACGGTGCGCGCGCGATTTTCAAGCAACACTTTGTGGTGACCGAAAACTAGTTTACTCATTTCTTCGTTAAACAGTGGTGAACCCGTAGGGCCAATATAAACTTTGGTATCTTCGGTATCGAGTCGATATTTTTCTGCGGCTTTTACACAATCTAAAACAGCGGTGTGGCCTGCTTCATTTTTGTATACACCAACACCTAAGTCGATTTTTTGAGGATTTGAATCTTCACGATATTTAGCCAACAAGCCTAAAATAGGATCGGCAGGCAACGCCGTTAAGCTACCAAACATTTCTGGGTTTACCTTTTACGAAGAGAGGGAGTTAAGCGATTTAACATTTGTGTTGACCTCGCGGTATTAATCCCTGTGATTAAAGGGCAAGCATAACGGCAATAAGGCTAAAATTAAAGCATAAACGTTAAATAAATTGAGAGAATTTTACCGGCAAAAAAAAGCTGAATAAATGAGTATGATGGAGGTGAAAACTTATTGCTCTCATTTAATCAACAGGAGAGCATACTTGTGCTGGAAATAGTCAGTCGAGCTATCTTTATGAAACAGTATACTGTTGTAGCGATGGATAATAAGCGCCGCTATTAAGAGAGTAATAGTGGCGCCATTTTTAGGCTTGATTTTAAAAATGCTAAAAAGTTTTTGAAATTGCAGCAATAAAACCAATAATACCGCCAAAAACACCGCCCCAAACCACTAACCAACCTAAGTGTTCGTGAATCATTTTTTGCACGATTTCTTTAACTAACTGTGGCGTTAATTCATTTAGGCGTTTTTCAATGATATCACTGACCTTTTCACGCATTCCCGCCATGATATTCGGTTGCTCTAGTTCAGTTCGCAGAATGTTATTAAACTCTTCACTTTGACTAATTTCAATCACCGAAGCGCGCATTTTTTCAATAAAAGGTTCGCGCATAGGTTGTAGTGCTTCAGTACCTCCAACCATAGCTAACATACCGCCAAAAGAAGATTGCTCAACCACACTGACTAAGTTGTCAAAAGCTGGCGATAGATCCACTTTATTAATCACCGGTGCTAGATCGATACTGGAAGCAGGATTATCACTTCCAGCTAAAAATCGGTCTATATTTTCTTCAGTAAAAAACTGTTCCATCATCAAACTGCGAATTGCGATTTTAAAGTCTTCAAAGCGTGCTGGAATAACGCCAGAGCCATACAAAAATGGCACACGTTCGAATAACATGTGAATAGCAAGCCAATTTGTAATGGCGCCTGATAAGGCAAATAAACCTATAGTGAAAATAATGTTGTTTGCAAAAATATAACCAAAAACAATAGCAATTAAGGCTAAAAAATTAGTGATAAAGCTCTTATTCACAAAAAACTCCGCGCTGAGATTAGTAATTAATTTAGCTATGGTATCAATTGCTTGTGTTGACGCCAATCATTCATTTATTTAGAGGTGCATTAAAAATGCTAGCAGAGGAATCTAAGTTCTGCTTTACTAGCAGGCAGAAAATAATGGCTAATATCTTTGATTATAATAACAACAAAAATGAAAAGGAATGTTATGCAAGTTCGGAAACTACTATTAACTTCATTAGCTGTTTTTGGCAGCTTAAGCTTGGCGTTTAGCTCAGCATTCAGTGCAGAGCAAAGTGTTCAGGCGCAAATAATGGCTAAGGTTGCCGCAGAAAATGCGCTTAAAAATCCAGATGAATGGCGAACGGTTGATATTAACAACATGGTTTTGCTCACGTTACCTCACGGCAACGTGGTGATTGAATTAGCGCCACAATTTGCCCCCAATCATGTTGAGCAGTTTATTCGCTTAACCAAAGCAGCGCATTACAATGGCAATAAATTCTATCGTGTTATTGATGGCTTTGTTGCTCAAGCTGGCCCTGAAGATGGCAGCCTTGCTGATCGCTCTGTTGCCGAATTGGCACTTGAAGGTGAGTGGCCAACAGATAAAGATTGGTCATTTACCTTAGTACAAAAAAATGATTTATTTGCCGAGCAGACAGGTTTTAAAGATGGTTTTGCTTTAGGTTATAATCCAAGCGAAAACCGTGCTTGGCTAACACACTGCCCAGGTGTTGTTGCAATGGCGCGGGGCAATGAGGCTGATTCAGCTTCTAGTCACTTTTATATCACCAATGGCCAGGCACCGCGCTATCTTGATCGTATTATGACGATATTTGGTCGAGTACTCTACGGAATGAATCAAGTGCAAGCTATCACGAGAACAGTAACCATAGAAGGTGATGATGCTGTTGCAAGTTCAGCTCATACACCGATAGTATCAATGAGAATGATGTCAGATGTACCCGCAGCAGAGCAAATACACTTAGAAGTAAAAAATACCGAAAGTGAATTATTTACTCGTAAATTGCAAGAGCGAATTAAGCGTGATCATGCGTTCTTTTTTAAGAAGCCACCACCGGTGCTAGACGTGTGTCAAACACCGGTTTTAACGCGCATAAAAGCGAGCTAAGTAAGATATGAATTAAGCTAAGTAAGGTGTACGAATATGCTACTTCGTATTACCTTGCTTGTATTGCTCTTTGGCTTTACGCCCTTTGCGATAGAGTGCTGGACGTAATGCGCTTCGCAGTGCTGGGAAAAGGTACGATATAGTCGTTAGCCAACCACTGACTTTAGGTAATGATACTTCAACAGCCTCACCACGTGCGCAACTGACAATAGCGTCAGCAACTTGTTGGGCACTGCTCATTGGTTGTGAGAATACTATGTCTTCTACCTGATCTATTTCTGACATAATAAAACCAGTATCAATAGGCCCCGGTGACACTAACCCGACATATATACCGGTATTTTTTAGCTCATCAGCTAGGGAATAAGTAAAGGCTCGAAGTCCTGCTTTTGTTGCCGCGTAAGTTGCTGCGCCCTGTAAAGGTGTTCGGCCAGCTAGTGAGCCTACATTCACAATGGCACCACCACCGGCTTGACGTAAATAAGGCAATATTAATGTTGATAGCTGGATAGGGGCTCGTAAATTGACATCAACCATTCTTGCAAGGTCTGTCGCTTGGTTTTTTTCTACATCGCCGCGTTGATGAAAGCCAGCATTGTTGACCAGCACATCTATAGAGGTAAATGTATCTGCGGCTTTTACTAGCAGGGCCTCATTCGCTATAGGGTCATTAATATCCATGGCAATATTGATGACCGATGTTATTGCTTGTAGTTCCTCAGTTATCTTGTCTAATGCTGCCTGACCGCGAGCAACCAGCACTAAATTTGCTCCTAAGTTAGCAAAGGTTCTGGCGGTAGCTGCGCCAACACCAGCTGATGCGCCCGTAATGATGACCGTTTTATTTTTAAAATCATGCTTCATACGATAATTTCTCTTCATTGCCAGTGTTCAAGCATTTGTTGTATGTAATTTGTTACAGAATATTATGTAAATTAATGCTGAAAGTGGTGAAAAATTACAACCAATTTCATAAGATAGCAGCATATCAATAAAGGGAACGATAATGAAAATAAAATATTTAGCAGCGGCCATTGTAGCGAGTTTGACTCTTTCGGCTTGTGTTGCCACCCAAACCAATCAACATTCAACCGCTGAAAGTGCTGCGGTAGAAACCAATACTAACAAGGTATTCAGCCAAAACTATGTCTTTAAAGAATTAGATAATGGTTTACGTGTATTGATTGTAAAAACTGATTACCCTGATTTAGTGTCTGTACAAATTCCTGTTTCAGTGGGCTCGCGTGACGAAGATGAAGCGGGTCGAACTGGTTTTGCGCACTTTTTTGAACATATGATGTTTAAAGGCTCTGAAAAGTTTCCACAAGATGTTTACGCTGATTTATTTAAAAATGCTGGTGTTGATAACGGCGCGTATACCACTAATGACTACACTAATTATCACTTAGATTTTTCTAAAGACCATTTAGATAAAGTACTTGAAATTCAGGCTGACCATTTCAAAAACTTAACCTACACCGATGCTCAATTTAAAACAGAGGCATTAACAGTAAAAGGTGAATATTTAAAAAATAATGCTAGCCCAATTCGTAAGTTGTTAGCAGCGGTGCGCAAAGAAGCCTTTGATACTCATACCTATAAGCATACCACTATGGGCTTTTTTGAAGATGTAGAAGCGATGCCAGAGCAAATTGCTTACGGTGAGAAATTCTTCAAACAGTTTTATAAGCCAGAATATGTTTCTTTAGTGATAGTGGGTGATGTTGAACCCGATGCAACTATGGCTATGGTTGAGAAACACTGGGGCAATTGGCAAAAAGGCAACTTTGTCAACAACATTGCACAAGAGCCAGCACAAACTGCACCGCGCTATGTGCATGAAAAGTTTGATGGTTTGCCAGGTCACTGGTTATTAGTGTCTTATAAAGGCGCTGATTGGCAACCAAAAAAGAAAGACCGTGCCGCGTTAGACTTGATTTCTGAACTTTACTTCTCTAATAACTCGGCGTTGTACCAAGAATTAGTGGTTGATAAGCAATTGGCTAGTCAAATGTTTAACTATAACCCTGAAACTAAAGACGCTGGTTTACGCCATGTTTTTGTTAAAGTTAATGAAGAAAAAGATTTAGCAACGGTTCGTGATGCGATTAATCGTACGTATGCGCAAGCGCGCACAGAATTGGTTTCAACAGAGAAATTAGACAATTTAAAATCTAACTTAAAGTATAGTTTTGTTAATAGTTTAGACTCTTCTGAGTCAATTGCGGCAACACTTGCCAGCTATATGCATTTTGATCGCGATCCAGAAACCATCAACTATTTATATAATAGTTTTGATAATATTTCAGCCGAAGATATTCAGCGTATTGCTAACAAATATTTTATTGATGAAAACCGCACTACGGTAACTTTGTCAGCACTTGATAAAATAGCTGACTTTGAACAAGAAGTTAGCCTAAATGCAGCGGTAACTCAATTAAACACTAAGTCAGTGCAACCACGCAAAGCCCAGTTTACGGTATTAGATAAAACTAATGATTCACCTTTAATTGATGTTAACTTTTTATTCTATACTGGCGCAGCAGCAGATCCTGAAGGCAAAAAAGGTACGGCAGCATTAATGGCGCGTATGTTAACTCAAGGTGGTTCACAAACGCGTAGTTACAAAGACATACAAAAAGGCTTGTATCCTTTAGCAGGCCAGTTTTCATCTCAACTTGATAAAGAGATGGTATCGTTTACCGGTCGTGTTCATAAAGATAATGCAACACAGTGGTATCAGCTGATCAGTGATCAATTGCTGAATCCAGGCTGGCGTGAAGATGACTTTAAACGTCTGAAAAAAGAACTTATCGACGGTATACAGTCTGGTCTTAAGTCATCTAATGATGAAGAGCTAGGTAAAGAAGTGCTATATAGCAAAATTTATCAAGGTCATGCTTATGATAACTTCAACAGTGGCGATTTATCTGACTTAGCAGCGATCACCATCGAAGATGTTAAAGCTTTTTATGCTGCACAATTAACGCAAGCAAAACTACACCTGGGCATGACAGGTGCTATGCCAAGTGATTTAAAAGCACAATTAATGACCGACTTAACGGCTTTACCAGTGGGTGATGAAAAACGTTTAAACATTGCTAAAGCTCCGGTATTAAAAGGTCATCATGCCACTATTGTAGAAAAAAATGCCCAATCCACAGCGGTTTCTTTTGGTTTTCCAATCGATACTATCCGTAATGACAAAGACTGGACTGCACTTTGGTTGGTTCGCTCATATTTCGGTGAGCACAGAAGTTCAAACAGCTATTTATATCAACAAATACGTCAAGCGCGTGGTATGAACTACGGTGATTATTCATATATTGAATACTTCCCGCGCGGTATGTTTCAAACTAAGCCTGACGCTAACTTAGGTCGCTCTAGCCAAATATTCCAAGTATGGTTACGTCCATTACGTTCAAATAATGATGCCCACTTTGCAACACGTGCTGCTTTATATGAACTCGACAAGCTAATTGAAAATGGTATGAGTGATAAAGACTTTCAAGCCACACGTAATTACTTAACAAACTATGCACCGCAACTTGTTGCTAGCCAAGATCAACAACTAGGCTATGCACTTGATAGTGAATTTTATCAAACAGAAGAGTTTGTGAAATATGTTCGTGAACAATTTGCCAAGTTATCGTTAGCAGATGTTAATCGTGTCATTAAAGAAAACTTACAAACTGATGATATTCAATACGTATTTATTTCTGGTGATGGTGAAGACATGAAAAAACGTTTGTTGTCTGAGCAAGTATCGCCACTTAAATACAACTCAGAAAAACCAGCCGAGCTATTAGCTACCGATAAAATTATTGAAAGCTATAAACTAACATTACCAGCTAAAAACGTTGAAGTTATTGCGGTTGACGAAGTTTTTAAATAATTAACGCCATGTTCGGTTAATTATGCTCTCATCACTGCTTAACGTGATATGAGCATGATTGAATATACTGTTATCAGATATAAAAACACCACGCTAGTCGTGGTGTTTTTATATCCACAGTGAGAGAAACCTTATTTTACCAACTCAATAAATATAAAGTACGCCTGACACTGGCGGTTATTGGTCTCAGGCTAGATTAACGATAGAATTGCTAATAACAGCATTATTTTATCTTCAAGGCAGATTAAAGTTTCCATTATGAAAACAAAATTAATAACCCGAGCAGGTTACGTTTTACTGCAAAATGAACTCAATAAGCTTTGGCGTGAAGAACGGCCAGAAACTACCCGTAAAGTATCATGGGCGGCAAGCCTGGGCGATCGCAGTGAAAATGCTGATTACCAATATAATAAAAAACGTTTACGCGAAATTGACCGCCGAGTGCGTTATCTGCGTAAAATTCTTGAAGAACTGAAAATTGTTGATTATGGCCCACAGCAAGAAGGTAAAGTATTTTTTGGTGCTTGGGTGAGTTTAGAGAATGATGACAATGAAACACTAAAGTTTCGCATTGTTGGCCCAGAAGAAATTTATGGCCGAAACGACTATTCTTCAATTGATTCACCAATTTCGCGTGCGTGTTTGAAAAAAGAAATAGACGATGAAGTAGTGGTGAAAACACCGGCCGGAGAAAAGCTTTGGTATGTTACTGAAATTAATTATGAAAAATAGTTTGAATTTATTTTGTCGGTTAAAAGCCTTTATCATGAGATAGTGATTAGTGAACCTTTACGGCTAAGTAAATTTACAATTTGAAGATATGGACTAAAATGTACAAATAATAACCAATATGATATTTAAGTAAAATGGATTTTACTATGAAACATCTGATATCTCTTGCTTGACTTTTTATTGCTATTCTTTGTTCTCATACCTTTGCCAGTACTTATGTTGGGCAAACCAGTGGTTCATTTCGTGTTGATGAATCTGGCAGCGCCACTTACAACATTCCTTTAAATATTCCAACCGGCATAGCAGGAGTGCAACCCCAACTTGCTTTTTCTTATACCAGTAATGGTGGCGATGGAATAATGGGGCGAGGATGGAATTTTTCAGGTGCTTCGGCTATCTCAAGATGCCCTAAAAATATCACTCAAGATGATGAACAGAGCAATATTAGCCATTCAGAAAATGACCGACTATGTCTTAATGGTCAGCGCTTAGTTACTTGGAGTAATCAGCACAATAAAAACACTTCCAATCGTAGTTACTGGTCAGCTGAAAAATACCATACAGAAGTTGACGATTTTAGCATTGTCAAAGCACATGGCAGTACTAGTCAAGGTCCAGCAGCATTTACCGTAGAAACTAAATCAGGAGAAGTACATTATTACGGCTTAGTATCGAGCGTTAATGGCAACGATAGCATAGGGCAGCCTATGTCAATAAACCTTAAGGCTTATGGCGGTAGCAATGAAAGTAGCAGTGATGCCTTTGTGAACGCAGGTAGTGCAAATTTGGCCAAAACGTGGGCATTAAAAGCGATTAAGGATGTCAAAGGCAATTATATTGTTTTTCGTTATCATGAAGATACTACAAAAGGTGAACACTACTTAACAGAAGTGCATTATACCGGCCGTACTGATGGCAAATCTCCCTTTGCTCGTGTTGTATTAAACTATATCGATAACCCAAAATTATTTGTTGGTTGGTCAGTGGGCTCTCCCGTTTCAATGAGTAAAATGCTTGATAGTGTTACGGTTTATCAAGATCATGAAGTATATCGTCATTATGCCCTAAATTACTTTACTTCTTGGGTGTTAGAAGAAAAAAACTATTTAGAGTCTATTCAAGAGTGTACTGACACAAACCAATCAAACTGCTTGCCCTCTACTGTTTTTCAATGGCAGAAACCTGTGGCGAAGTCGACAAGTTACTCATGGGTAACAGAGCCAGGAACGGGCTATCAATATAAGACTGCTGTAACTAAAAACTTTGCGCCTTTTAGAACTGACGCATTAATTAAAGGTGAGTCCGACAATCGTAATTATAATCATATTATTGATTTAAATGGCGATGGTTATTCAGATATTGTTTACCCTTCAGGCAATTATTGGTATGCCAGTTTAGGCCCTTACTATAATTATAATACGCAACTAACAAGTGTTGGTGTATCTAAAAAACAGTATGCACAAACTATTGATTACAACGGTGATGGGCAAAGAGATTTACTAGTAGCTAACGGTGAAGGTAGCAACTGGATGATTGTTTCATACGTGCCAAGTGTAAGCCTTATAACTCAATGTGAAACTGAGCCGGGTACAGAGCATGTCTGTGATGATTATTTACAACATGTAAACTTAACGATTATTGATACTAAACTGCTTGCTACGGGGTTGGAAGGTAGCGCACAAGTTGCAGATCTTGATGGTGATGGCTTGGAAGATATTATCTTTAGTAACGACGGTACTCTTCAAGCTTATATAAATAATGACGGCAATGGCACCTTTACTCATGACCAACTAGTTGGCACTTTGCCAAATGCCTTAAGTAAGCCATTTGGCAACAATATAACGCGTAAAACTGCTGATATGAAAACGGCTTCCACGATTGATGTTAATGGTGATGGCCGTACAGATTTAATTATTAATGTACTGGAAAAAAGTGGCAGTTGTAGTGGTGGTATAGATCTCAATGCTCAAGAGTGTTGGGATGCTGGTTGGAAGTGGACTAAAAATGATATTTTCAGCTACAAATTACTCATATCTGATGGCAGTAAATATATCGAGCAGCAAAAATTAGGTAGCTACGATGAAGTACGCGTGGCTGATCTAAATGGTGATGGCTATACAGATTTAATGTATCAAAAAAATACACGTTGGTATTATCGATTATCTAATGGTGTTCAGTTTCTTAGTCCTCAATCAACTAATTTTAATACCAGTGATACGTTAGATCACTTAATGTATTTTATTGATCTAAATGCCGATGGACGAGCAGATGTGCTGTATCCCACTTCTTCAAATCAATGGGATATAGTTCTGTCACGCCCTAGTGCTTTAGCAAACACCATTATCTTTGAAAAGCGAGGCTCTAAATCATTCGCTAGCAATGCGACTATTCGTTTTGGGGATATGAATGCCGATGGCAAGCTAGATTTATTAACATCAACCAACGATAACGGCTGGAGAACCTATCTAGCGGTAAGAGCAAACATCAAAGAACATGTAATTAATAGTATTACCAATGGCTGGGGTGTAACCACACAAATATCATACAAAAACATTACCGATACAAGCGTATATTTTAGACAAGACTCAAGCTTTAACACCAGTAGCGATTATTTTTCACCAAAAGCATCTTTCTATGTAGTTGATAATGTCAGCACACAAACAACCGTCAATGATAGTGTCAGTGTTGACTATCAATATGGCGGTCTTTTGTTGCATAAAAAAGGTCGGGGATTAGCTGGCTTTGAAGCCCTACGCACTATTGATAATCAAACAGGCGTTATTACTGAAACAGCTTACCATCAGCATTGGCCATATATCGGCATGCCTTTAAGTACCCTCCAAACCAAAGGTAGCGTAATACTAAGCTCATCAAATAATGATTTGAAGCAACTCAGAACTGCTAGTGGTGGTGTCATGCCTTATATTTATAGTAGTTCTGATAAAAGTAATAGTTTGGGTAGTGATGGTAATCAATATGAAATTAGCACAACTCAAAATATTTTTATTTACGATAATTTCGGTAATGTTGAAGAATCGACGGTTACAGTCTTAGATACTGAAAGAAATCAAAATAAACTAATAACTACAACCGCTAATAAGTATGGTGACAGTATTTTATACCAACAAAAAGGTAGGTTAACAGATACCACCGTGATAAAGACGCTTTACAATGCGGATGTGATAGCGAGCAACATTACCCGTAAATCTTCGTATACTTACAATACTGACGATTTGCTTCTGAAAACATCAACAATATCGCCTGAGAATAAAAAAACTAGAAAAACAACATCATATAAGTATGATTTAGCGGGTAATAAAATAGAAACCTCGATTAGTGCATCTAAGGATGGCTCTGGAGTAGAAAGTAGTTCTGAAGTAGAAAGTAGCTTTGAAACTCGAACTAACTACACTGAATTTGGCAGTCGATATCGAAATGTAAAATCGATTACAAACCATTTAAATGAGTCAACAACCTTTACCTATAATGGCACCTCGGCCAGTGCAGTAAAAGGCTTAATTGATTACGTTGAAATCACAGATGCCAATGGTATCAAAAGTCGAAAATATCAAAACTTATTAGGACAAGCTACACAAAGTAGGCTATACGGTAAAGGGCAGATCAACAGCCGTAATTATCAAGATTATTGTACGAGTGTCAGTTGTGCTAATAGCGATGCTTATGTTCGTATTCGCTCATTAGCTGATGGGCAACCTGAAAAGCAACAATTTCTCGACGCATGGGGGAGAACGATTGAATCAAGGGTTAAACTCCAAGATGGCAATTGGAGTGTGTCGAAAACGACATACGATTCACAAGGTCGAGTAAAGCGAAGTTACGAACCTGGTAAAAATAGCGCGAGCAGTTATTACAATGAACCTAGCTACGATACTTTAGGCCGTGTGACTGAAAACAGGCAAGCCAATGGCGGTTTTACCGAAATTGAACGATATGGTAAACAAGTGTTTACTACCAATGCGAAAGGCCAACGTACCGAGACGTTGAAAAATTATTTGGGGCAAAATGTTAGTGTGTTTGATGCGCTAACCAATGAATTACGTTATCAATATAACGCGTATGGGCAGTTGCTAAATGTTCGAGCAATCAATCGTAGTAACGTGGATAGTTTACGAACAAGCACCACCTATGATGTTTATGGTAATAAACTCAGCACTAACGACCAGGACAAAGGGCTATGGCGTTACACTTATAGTGGCTTTGGTGAGTTACTCACTCAAACCGATGCTAAATCGCAAGTAGTCAGCTTTGCTTATGATATCTTAGGTCGTAAAACTCGACGTTATGACGGCAGTGGTACCGTTTGTTGGAATTTTGGAAAATTAGCAGATAAGCCAACGCATAGCGTTGGTAAGCTCAAAACGTTACGATTCTTTGAAGGGCAAAATCAATCTTGTGGCACGACTGACAGCCCAAGTTATCAGTATGAACAGACCTATCATAGCTATGGTTTACCCTATCAGAAAACGCTTAAAGTTGATGGCGAAAGCTATACTTCCACGACAACACATGACAGCTATAATCGCGTGTACACGCAAACCTACCCTGCTAATAACTTCATTGTGCGAAATGTTTATCAAAATGGCTATATGACCAAACAACTCAATCATAGAACAGGACGTGTATATCGTCATATTGAAAGTGTAAATGGTCGAGGCCAATCAACTAACGTTAGGTATGGCAATGGCAGCTCTGAAAAAAGAGCATACCAAGCAAGCACTGGTTGGTTAACCAACATTGACGCAGAGTTAAGTGTAAATACCTTACATGGATTTGATTATGAATATGACGAAATTGGTAACTTAACCGATAGGGATGTGTTTTTCGGCGTAGGCAGTAGTAGTAACTTTGCTGAACACTACGTTTATGATGACTTGAGTCGAGTCACGCGCCGAACCATTGCCATTTCTAATGCGGGCGGTGGTGATGCTTTAATTCCTGTTGAACCGACCCCTCCTATTGATGAATGTGATGGCTGGGGAGGTGGTGGCAATGAGTTGTTATTGAGTAAATCAATGCAGAGTGCTACCTCGGGCAATTCAAAAGCGCTTGCGTTTGTACCACCCCAAAGGCCCCCTAGCGACGAGTGCATGCTCAGCCAACAGATTAGACAAGTAGGCAATTCAACATCTAATAATACCAATAATCGATACTATCAATTGCCTGATCGTTACCGCATGAGTGAAAGTTACCGTTACGATGATTGGGGTAATATCAAATATAAGCAGCATACTGGCTACTATAAATACGATACGACTAAAACCAATCGTTTATTGGGGGTACACCAGTATAGCAACTTTACCGGTACGCAATATTACAGCATGGAGTACGATGATAACGGTAATATCGAAACTGACGGTAAGCGTACGTCATATTATACTAGCTTCGATAAGCCGTATTTAATAACCCAAGGAAGCAATAGCACATCGTTTAGTTATGGACCTAACAGAGAAGTATATAAACGTACTGACACACGTGCAGGTAAACAAACGCAGACTCTGTACTTAGGGGGCTATGAACGCGTTAAGTTACCGAGTGGTGTTACAGAACATAAATTTTATGTTGGTAATGTCGTAATAACTGAGCGTAGCAATAATGCCAATGATGAATTTTACCTACACCAAGATCATCAAGGCTCTACTACGTCGATCACTAATGCTAGTGGTATAGTGGTACAGCAATTTATTTATGACCCATGGGGAAAACAGTACAATGTGCATAGCAATGACATTTTTACTGCCTATTCAAGTCCTGGCGTAAGTAAGGGTTATACCGGACATAAAATGGTTAATGATATGGATATTATCCATATGAACGGTCGGATCTACGATCCAACTTTGGGTAGATTTTTGCAGGCTGATCCGCATATTCAGGCACCATTGAATAGTCAGAACTATAACCGTTATAGCTATGTGCTGAATAACCCGATGAGTTATACCGATCCGAGTGGGTATTTCTTTAAGGCATTAGGTAAATTTGTTAAGAAGTATTGGCGAACCATTGCAGCTATCGCAATTAGTGTTTACCTGCCCGGAGCGGGAGGTTTACTGCAAGGCTGGGGGGTTACAAGTGTAGTGGCACAAGGTGCTATTACTGGCTTTGTTGCTGGAGGGATTGCTACAGGCTCACTTAGAGGAGCATTAGTTGGTGCCTTCACGGGTGGGATGTTTGGTCAACTTCATAGTATGAGTGCTGGTTTTGGAAAAGTTGTCGCTCATGGTATAGCTGGTGGTATTGGAAGTGTATTAAACGGTGGAAAATTTGGCCATGGATTTTTATCTGCTGGAATAATGCAAGGACTCTCGTGGAAAGGAGTGATGGGGAAAGCTTTTGGCAATGGGGCTACTATGAGTAGTAGGATTAAAAATGCTATTTCAGCCGCTGTTATTGGCGGTACTGTTTCCAAAATATCTGGTGGTAAATTTGGTAACGGGGCTTTAACCGCTGCTTTCTCTAGGTTGCTTAATGATTTAGCAAAAGCACCTGCAAATATAGAGGCAGATAGTGTCGATGATTTAAGAAAGAAAATGGGTCATAAAAAAGGGAACACCACAGTCTTTTCTGGTAAAAGAGGTCTTGCAGGTGGTCCTGCATCTCCTAATTCCCTTCGAGACTCTTTAGACCAAGAAATATTGCATGAAGATGTGTTCTGGTTTGATAGTGACGGAGAATTAAATGTTCAGGGCTATGGACCCGATGGTGTATTTAATTCCTTCGAAGAAGGATATAGTGTAACTGATTATAAATTTTCATCTCAGATCAGAAGTTTCTCAGGGACTGTAGATGTAGGAGGAATATTGAATTCGATGCCGGGGAGAACGAAAGTTTCAGGGCTAGATTCTAATGGAATGCCAACGTACCAGACTACACCTTGGACCGCAAATAAATACAACCTGACTTTACATAATTGCCAAGGTTATGTGACATCAGCAAGAACATTGATACATGGGATGTAAGAAAAAACATGAAAATTTTGCTATCTTTGACTTTATTTTTATTTCTCTCAGCATGTAAGGTTAATGCTGATAATAGCTTTGTTTTGCTTGCTAAATCAGGTGAAGTCTTAAAACTACAGGCTGATGATTCATCAATTGTTCAGCTCAACAAAATTCAAATTCCTGTAAATGAATTTGATTTTAGAGGGTTGTTAGTCGATGAAAATATGAGTCTGTATTATTCAATAAAATACGTTGAATCGGTTCACCCTAAAATTGTAAAAAAAATATTCTATGTTGAAGCGGATAACCAAAACTCGTTAATTTTAGCTGAAGGGACTAATCCTATTCGGTTAGGAAGGGATTTGTGTTTTATTAACGATAGAGACATATTTTGCCGAAACCCTAACGGAGAGTTAAAAGAAGTCTTTTCTGTAAATCACGATTTAGATATCGATAACTTTATTCTGACGAATAAGTTTCTAATTGTTGTTGATAACAAAGAAATAAAGTATTTACCGTTACTTTCTAATGAAAAGCAAGAAGTTGAAAAGCTCGATAAGCCATGCGTTCCTGTTGTTTATGATTTAGATAAAGGTACTCTTTGCCGGAGTGAGCGTTGGGGAGTTTATTATTGGAGTAGGAGCGGAGAACAATTAAAAACTAAAAATTTTGTACCCAAGGCTAAATCAGGAAACTACCTTGCTGGATTTGTTATAAAAGAATCTTTTGTAGCGAAAGAAGTTAAACTAGCAATATATAATATCAATACTGGCAAATTAAATATAATTGACCATGAGATAAAGCCCTCAAATAGCATAATTTCAGCTCTTTGATTGGAAGTTGGTTTTAAATATATACATTAAACAAAAATTAATGGGGTCAGAGCGTTTGAAAAGGCGCTTTGATATTGACTTTATTCCCACTGGTCTAGTTGCCCGAAGGTTTGGCTTCTTTGGGAGCAAAAAATAAAAATAGCCCCAACCTAACGGTAGGGGCTTTATTCTCTAATTACGACATTGGGTATTAAAAAGGAATTATAAGGGAAGATATGATCCAATCAGAATTTCAGCGTTTTCTTCAAACTTTATTATCATCTCCATCAACTGCACCTGTTCACAAATTCGCTAACTTGGTACTAAAGCACCTAGATAAAATTGTTCCTCTAGGTACGCACCAAGGCCATAGGGTTAAACATGTCGCAAAGCTTGCTCAAAAGGATTGGGCTATTTTGGATGCGAATATCCCAACTGATCTTGAAGATGTAGCATCAGATGTTGCATCTTTTACTCTACTCAAAGAGTTGTCAGTTGATTCATTTCGGGGATTTAGCCGTGAAGAAACTTTTGACCTAAAAAGTCTATTAGTGCTTATCTTTGGGCCAAATGGTACAGGTAAGTCAAGTTTCTGTGAAGCATTGGAATATGCGTTATTAGGCTCTGTGGCAGAAGCTGAAAGTAAGCGTTTTAGAGATGTTGAAGCCTATTTGAAAAATGCACATACCAGTAGATTCGCTCCCCCTAAATTGGTTGGGATTGATGCCGAAGGCGCTGATATTAGTATCCAACCTAATGATGCCCTTTATCGATTTTGTTTTGTTGAGAAAAACAGAATAGATAGTTTTTCGCGTATTGCTGCACAAGCTCCAGCTAAACAATCAGAGCTAATATCAACATTATTTGGTCTTGATGCGTTTAATGAATTTGTTAAAAATTTCTCACCTGAAATTGATGGTCGATATATAGATATAGAAGGTGTCAAAGCAAAGAAACTTTCTCAAAAACGGCTGCAACTCCAAGGGGCTGAACAGCAAATAAAGCTTAATCAAGGCATCGTTGAACAGGTAAAGGATGAAGAAACTTCATTAGCATCACGCTATAGAGAAGGCTGTACTTTACTTAAAATGATGTTTGAGCTAAATGGCTCAGAGGAAAAGCAAGGGCAAATAGCTTTATTAGAAGCAGAGTCGCAAAAGCCTGTTCCGCAAAAAAGTAACCTAACCGCTGCTAACCTAGCCTTAATCAAGCAAGCGTTGGTAAGCAGTCTAAACGACCATAAGCAAAAAAGTGAAGAATTAGCGAATGCTAGCCAACAAGTATCTTTCCAGCAGTTATTTGAAGCGGTAACTCAAGTTCAGCAAATAAGTCTTGATAAGTGTCCTGCCTGTTTAACTCCATTAACGGAAGTAACAGTTAATCCTTTTACTCATGCAGGAGAGGAGCTAGTCAAACTTCAGCACCTAGCTGAATTGCAAGCTAAAATAAAGGAACTTGAGCAAACAGTGGTTCAAAAGCTTCAAGAATTACATCAAATTTTATCTACTTGCTTAAACTTTTATTCTAACAACAAGCTAGCATCGTTTAGATTAGCTGATATGTCACAATTGAGCGTGACATGGTGGAACAGTTTACATATCAACCTAGATGATGGCACGACAGCGATTCAGCATATTGAAATCCAAGTAACCTGCTTAGAAAAGCAGGATGCTGACAGCGTTCAAATTGAGCAAAATAAAAACGCTCAACAAGTAGAGTTGAAGCGATTAAAAGGTTTTCTAAATGACGCTCAAAAGCTGTCAGCAAGCAAGAGTGCCGCGATTAAAGCAATTGAAGATGCTCAAAAGCTAATTAATGATTTTGATGAAGAAAACAAAACACTTATCGATGAAGTAGAGCAGGAAAAACCTCTTGTTGCGCAAAATATTGAAATAAGAGGGGCGTACCAACAATTTGTCGGTTTACTTAATGCCTATCGTAAAAAATTACCAGCACAATTGGTTGAAAACTTAGGTGATGTAGTTGTTGAACTTTATAATGCTTTTAATCGAAATGATGCACCGACCGAGTTAATGGCCTCTATTCAGTTACCGTTAGCACAAAATCAGAAGTTAAAAATTTCTTATCAAAACGAGCCTAAAAAATATTTTGATGCACTTCATGTATTAAGTGAAGGGCATATCCGTTGTGTTGGTTTGGCAATACTATTGGCGAAAAACATAAAAGAAGGTTGCCCTCTTCTTATCTTTGATGATCCTGTTAATGCTATTGATGAAGATCACCGAGAGTCCATCAGACGCACTCTATTTGAAGATGATTACTTTAATGGAAAGCAGGTTATCTTGACATGTCATGGAGAGGAATTCTTTAAAGATATCCAAAACATGTTGTCAGCAGAGCAAGCCAAAAGTAGTCAACGGTTGGCATTTTTACCTCGTATTGACGAGCCGCATATTCAAGTTGATTTCAATTGCGCACCACGAAACTATATAGAAGGTGCATTAGAGCATATCCGCAAAAATGAAATACGATTCGCATTGGGTAAGTCTCGCCAAGCATTGGAATCCTTAACTAAAGGAAAAGTATGGCGATATGTCAGTAAACATGGCGATGGTAACTTAAGTATCAAATTACGTACCGCAAATGCACCAATTGAGTTGCGTCAGTTAACAGAGCAACTTAAAACTAAGATTAACAAAGGTGACTTTACTGATCCTGATAAACATAATGTTTTATCACCCATAGAGCAGTTGTTAGGTGTTAATGGTGATTCTCGCGAATGGCGGTATCTGAACAAAGGTACTCATGAAGAAGTAGATCGAGCAGAGTTTGACCGAAATTCAGTTCATACAATTGTAGCGGCAATAGAGTCATTGGATCAGTCATTATAGTTTAACAATATTTGCTCTCAAAGAAGCACGCTCCTGCTGGTTTTTTTATCTGGCACTTGGCTTTATCGTCTAGTGAAAATAGTCGTTTGGTCCCATATTAAGTTGGTTGATCATTTCTGGGCTGAAGCCGTTACGAAGTAGCTCAAAGTCATCAAAATTGATAATTGCTTTTTTCCCTATACCGATCACTTGGTACAGACTGCCAGATGATGTTGTGATTAATTGGTTACTAGAATTGACCTTTACAATGGTTGATGTACAAAGATAATCACCCCTAGCGAATCGGCAACTCATGTCATCGACTATAGTGCCCCAAATAACTTCACCAATAAGATCCTCCCCTTCCATAACCGAAACTATGCACCAATCAGTAACTATCGTGTTCATTGATTTATCCTGCAAGTCAAACCATAGGTTATGATAAAAAATATGAGTAAAAATCGCCAATAATGTATGGATCTAAAATGCAGTATTTGAGCGAGAAAATATTATTTCTCATTCAGTGGTGGTAAAGTTAACTTCTACCTTATAACCCCCGTAACTAATTAATTTAATGTAAAATAAATATTATTTAAGATGCTTGTTACTAACAAAAGTGGCTATCGTTATATAGAAAATAAGTGGCTACTTAGTCGTAGAAAAATGGGTACTTTATTATGGAGATAAATTATTTGCGATTAGATTGTCCGGATGGATATTCTAGGGGAAATAACCATAGTTCCAAATTAACTTTACCACTTTTCTAATTAAGAGTAGCCATTGTTGCTTTGAATGAGAATATAGATTTATCATCAGTTAAATAATTAATGCATTTTTAATTCAATTACTTTTTTAACTTAACAGAAAATTTTTTAGAGTAGTGAAAGAGCAATGTGAAGATTGAGTCAATGTGATGAATTTAGCTTATTTTGTCATCTAAGTTTTGATTAAGAAATAAAGCATTTTTATAAGCCAGTATGTTTCGTTTTTGTAATGGAAAACGCTCAACAAACAATTCTTCAAATAAATTATCAATTAAGTTTTTTGAGTGTTCAGTATCTCGTTTCTTCCAAATAATACGTTGCACGAGTGAGGTAATAATTAACGCGGTATAGCCGTCAATGTTATGCAAATTAAAAAAAGCGCTTCTTTGTTGTTTATATGACTGCTTAGCAACAGCACTGAAATCTTTAAAAGTAGCATGTCTACTAATTCTACCTTTCACCAAATATTTTTGAATTTGAGTTGGTAGGCTTCTGATGATATTTCCGGGTGACGTTATAAAAGCTCGTTTATCTTGAGTAAGTAACCATAGAGGGTGGTTGAGCGTTGTTAAGCAATGATAACCCAATGCTTTTACAAACTTATTATATGAGCGCTGATTCATTCCTCTGCCAGCCAGTCTATCGCGCCAATTACCATTGATTATTTCTTTTCTTGTTTGCTCATCATCTTGTCTAAGCAAAGGATAGAGATTTTTTAATTCACTCACTTTTTCTTGTTCCATGAACCTCTTCAGTGTGTATTGAGCAGATAACGACTTGATATCAGGAGATAAGTTTTTGTAGATGCCATATTTCCACACAACGCAACCTCACAAGATATTTAATAAAATTAAAGTATTAGATTCAGAGTTAAAGGATAGCTGAATATTTACTATTTTTTTGCTGAAATGAAATTTTGATTCAATACGTTAAGTAAATATAAAGCGATGTCTATTTTATCACTATGTATGAATGTTTTTCCGTTCGGCTAAAAATTAATCAAATACAGTCTAGGCTAAGGTTATCTACAGAAAGGCAGAGAGAGTCACACGTAATGACTGAAGCACAAGTTCTAGCGTTGCAGAAAAAAATTGAGGCTGATTTGTTAACACTCTTCGGTTCTCCACTGCTGACTGTTTCTGATATGACAAAAGCACTGAACTATTCAAGTGCTGCGTCAATACATCAATCTATAAGCAAGAAAACATTTCCAATTAAGGTATTTAATATGCCAAATCGAAGAGAGAAATTTGCATTAACATCCAATGTAGCAAGTTATTTAGCCGAGCAAGCACTAAAGAATGATCAGAGTAAAAAAAGTGAAGAGAATTGACAATAGTAGTGTAATTCCACCAAAAAAATAAACCCCTTATGTTCGAGCATAAGAGGTCTACTATTGAATTTGTCGTTTAGATAGCCGACACCATCAATAGTAGTTCAAATCCCCGATTAATCAAGATTCATCGGGATGGATAGCTATGACTTTATGATGGTGAACTTATGAAACTGCCGTTACCTAAAATCAGAACGTTGAGCCAATTTATTCTTCTTTCAACGTGGTCAAACCGTGCAATTGCGAAACATCTTGATATTACTCATAAAACTGTGGCTGATTATAGAAAACGATTGCAAGAAGCACGGTTAGCATGGTCTAAAATAAAGTCACTTGATGATGATGAATTTCACAAAGAGTTATTCCCTTCTTACCCACAACGTAACAACTCGTTAATAAAACCTGATATTTCAGCCATAAAAAAAGAAATGGCTGCACAGCATCATAAAAAAGGTAGAAGAACCATTGACTACTATTGGCAGCGGTTTAACGCGAGATATGGAGAGAAAGGGATCTGTAGAGCCAGCTTTTACAATATGTTTAAAGACTTTCGTAAAGTTGAGGCAAAGTTTAGTCATTTTCATGTACCAGGGGATATGCTTTTTGTTGATGTCGCTGGTGATAAAGTAAAAGTGGGGGTTTAAAAAAGAACACTCTGCTTACCTAATTGCAGGCTCTTTTGGACATTCAGATTGTATTTTTATGAAGGGAATTTTTGCCCAAGACCAGCGTGGGTGGATGAAATTCATGGAATATGTGTTTAAAGCCGCAGGTGGCGTACCAACATTTGTTGTGACAGACAATGCAGTGGCACTTCGCAGTGTTAGAAAAAACTCAAAAAAGTTAACGTTTCAATACGACATGTTTTCCAAACACCACGACTTTATCCCGTATGAAATCCCTTCGCGAAGCCCCAATTACAACAGCCGTGCTGAGCAGACGGTTAAAATATTTTTACTCAAAATTATTGGCGATGCACGAGAAATTACATTTGGCTCTCTTGATGAATTTAATGAATGGCTAGAAATCAGAGTCAGTGAGCTTAACGAAAAAATTGTTGATGGGCATAAAGAAACTAGAAAAGAACGATTCAATAACAGTGAGAAAAAGGCGCTTAATCCATTAAATATCAAGCCATTCCAATTTCCTCTTGAAACGCATCACATCACTGTTCGCAATAATTACAAGTATATTTTTGAAGGACAACACTACTCAATTCCCCATGAATATATTGGTGAAAAAGTAGAGGTGATTATTAGCAAAAATGAAATTGAGTTTAAGCATAAAAGTAACCCTATAAAAATATGTGAGCGCCTAAAAAGCGGCAATATAAATGGCATGCTCGTTGAAGATATGCCCAAGAAGCACGCTGTTCTTATTGATCAAAATAAAGCTCACTTTCTTCGCTGGGCCAATAAGATTGATGATTCGGTGGTTGTTCTGATGGAAGCCCAGTTTGACGCTAATGGCGAGCCGGATATGAAAGGACGAGAAAAGTGTTTAAAAATTCAGTCGTTAGCTAAGCCAGGTGAATTTGATAAATACGTAGAAAATTGCCAATGGATTGTTTCTTTGGGTCGATTGACGGTAACAGCGTTTGAAGAAGCCTTAGCAACTAATGCAGCACAAGAGTCAGGCTTTCAAGAGGCATATCAGTTATTCCAGCACCACCATAATGAAAATCTAGTAGGAGGTACAGACCATGTACATTAATGAGGCGATTACTAAACGATGCCAAAGTATGCGTATGAAGCCATTTGCACGCGCTTATGTTCGACTACTATCATCTGATGAATTTGACGATTTATCATTTGATGAACGTTTAATTTCTATGTTGGATTTTATGCAAGAAAATAGACTGTTACAAAAGTCTGAACAAATCAAACGAGCCGCCAACCTTCCTTACCCTTGCTCAGATATCTCTGATTTTGACCTGAATAATCAACCCGGTATAAAACTGAGTGTTTTAAATAACTTGATGACATGTTCTTGGATCAAACGTGCTCACCACTTAGTTATTATTGGTAGCACTGAAAAAGGAAAAAATGAGTTTGCTTGTGCAATTGCAAACCAAGCAATTACTAAAGGACATAGCGTTACTTATTATGAATTTAAACAACTTATTTTTGAGCTACGCATTGCCCAACAAAAGAAAACACTGACTTCTTTCATTAAACAAATATCTAAAATTGAGCTTCTTATTTTGAGTGACTGGGATTTTAGTCACTTGGAGTTAATCGACTTATATCTATTATTTTCAGTTTTAGAGAGTCGAGTCGTAACTGGCTCTTTATTGATCACTTCAACTGAAAGTATCTCAGAAGGCTTAAATCAAATTGATGACCCACTACTGACAAACTGCTTAACCGTTGGTGTTGAGGATAAATCCCATACCTTGAGATTTAAAGATGTAATTGATGTTACTCACCATTAAGTCAGGTAGTTAGCACGCTAATAAATAAACCGTTAAATGAGGAAATACTGATGAATAATTTATCTGTATCAACTGAACATTCTATACCGTTTTCAAATCCGCATGTGGAAAATAGTCACTTTGTAGTTAGCAATGTTCCTGTTAGTTTTGTTGCACAATATCGTAAATGTCTTGAGCATTGCCCAAGAATAAAAACCTACCTTGTAAAAACACTAGGTATTGATGAGAAAAGCCTATCTACTTATAACATTGGTTATTGTGATATCGCAGTATTTGAACACTCATTATTCAAGGGCTGCATTACGTTACCTTTGGCATATATTGATAATACTGTTGGACTATTTGGACTTAAAATAATGCCAACAGAAAGTGACCGTATTGACTCTGCATTTAACCCTATTTATCAGCCTATCTTCACGTTAGAGGCGCTTGATAATGTCGCTATTAAATGTGACTCCCCACTTGATGTGATTGCATTTAATGAGCATGGCTACAAAAACACCTTTTGTGAATTTGGAAGCTGTTTATCAGAAACGACCATTGACGAATTAAAGCAGATGGGGACATCTACCATTGTTTATTTTAGTGGTGTATTAGGTGTTAGTTTTAATATTGCTGAGGCAGCATATATTGCTCAACGATACGGTATAACCTTATGTGAAGTGAATTTACCTTTTCTGACTCGGCATATCGGTGAATGGGATACCTTTCAATGGCAGTTGTTTGATAAACGTTTAACGTGTGCATTATCTCATATTGGTATGCGCAATGAACGCTATCAAGCGTAAGGGGGATGTATGCTTAGTTCTCACTTTCAACATAACTACCAAGATATTTTGCCTTTTCTACCTTTTACGGCTGACTTGGAAAGCATTGAGCAGCAGCAAATTAATCAGACTTATGATATTTACGCCAATCATTTGCAAAAGCGTGAGTTAGCCCTTGAGTATTTACAAAATACACGAGGGTTGAGTGATGACATTATTAGCCAATTTCAATTGGGTTTTGCTGATAAGTCGGTTTGCGGGAAGTTTCGAGATATCGATAATCCAGAAGCGTTTCGCGGCATGCTTCAGCGTACTGGTGTTATCGGCCCTAAAGGCCACATGATTTTTCTTGGCTCGGTGATTATTCCCATTAAACAAAATGGCAATGTTGTTGGCGGTGTTGGGCGTAGGATTTCTGATGTTGTGCGTCTCACTTCCACGCCTTATCCGTTTCACTTAATTGATGAGGAAGCGCTGTTTAATGCAGATTGCTTAAGCGATAAGCCTAATCGCGTTGTTTTGTGCAAAACCCCAATGGAAGCATTAATTGCCCTAGGGCAAGGGATTGAAGAAGTGATATCTCTTGTGGGTAATGTCGATTTTAGTGATGCACATGGCAAGTTGCTAAAATCGCATAAAGTAAAGCTGGTAAAAATAGCTTTCAATCAATCACCTTATTACTTACAAAAGTTATCAGTCATTGCACAAACGCTAAAACGTTATCGTATACGTTGTAAAGTGGTAGAGCTAGATGATTGGCAGGATGTTAATGCATTGTGCTTGCATGACACTTCAGGGAAGTCATTGCATCAACGCATTCGACAAGCACAACCCTACGGTGGTCATTAGTATGCGCGATATTAAGCAATTGACCAGCCTTATAGATTGTCTTGAATACTATCTGGACTATTGCTTATCTCATGATGAAAGTGAGACCACGATTATTGGCAAAAAGTGTTTATTAAGCCGCTTTGTCCTGTGGTGCTCACTTAATGAGATTGAAAACATCAATGAGATAACGTTAGCCGTTGTTGAAGAATATCGCTTGTATGCCCGTAAAAATTATAAAGGTAAAAAAGGTGAGCCAATTAAATCGGAATCGCTTCGCAATATCATCACGGCTGTAAAAGTCTTTGTTAAACGCATGTACTTTAGTGAAATACTCGACCACGACCCATTAGGCCGATTGGAGTTACCTAAGAAGCCTCGTAGAGTGCCTAAAAACATTTTATCAGCCGATGATATAGAAAAGGTATTTGAGCAGCCATTGCTTTATGGCGATACAGGGTTGAGAGACAGAGCCATACTCGAAACATTCTATTCCTGTGCGCTAAGGCGACTTGAACTAATACACCTTGAAATTCAGCATATTGATTTTGACAAGCAGGAAGTGCGAGTAGAACAAGGTAAAGGCAATATTGACAGAATAGTGCCAATATCAGAACGAGCGTTGGAATGCTTAACGTTTTATCTTAATAATATCCGCCCTAAATTGGCCACATTAGCTTCAGGCTCAACCTTGTTTTTGAACAACAGCGGCAGAGCTTTCAAAAAATGTCGTATGTCAGAGTTAGTGACTAAATACATTCTGCTTTCAGGTATGGCGACAGGTGGTAGTTGTGGCACAGTGCGCCATAGCGCAGCAACACACATGCTAGAAGAAGGTGCCGATCTTAGATACATTCAAGAGTTCTTAGGTCATGCGGATATATCAACCACACAGATTTACACCCACGTTAGTAAGAAAAAACTACACAAGGTCTATAAATCATCCCACCCATCTGCGATGACTTCATTGTCTATTGCGATGCGTAAGTTCTTCCAAGCTGTTTCAAAAGCTAAGGAGGCATGATGAGACATTTTAGAAATATCACCGTAAAAGAAATTTCAACACTCACCTGTGATAGTTGTGGCGAGCAAGCAACTTTAGGTGATTACACCTTTCATGAATTTATCAGTATCAGCCATACCTGCGGTTTAGGCTCTATTTATGGCGATGGTAAACAATTAAGTATTGATTTATGTCAGCAATGCTTTTTTGGTATGTGTGGTGATATTTTAACAGTCATTGGACCTACTTACGAAAGCTCTGAACGACTTGAAAATCACACTAGGTTACGACTTGCTGCGCGAGATATTTTATTAGCAAAGAAAATCACCAACAAAGAAGAAGAGACCATCGCATTAAAGCGCGTTAATGTATTGTGGGATGCCCAACACATCAGCGCTGAAACCAATGAGCTTTATCAACTGATGGACTTAGTTTTTACTTATCAAGGCATAAGTAGGGATTGATATTTTATCGAATAAATACTGGATTCGATAATGAATCGAAATGCGCTGTCATACAGATTTTGCATTATTTAGTGCAAAATCGAGGGAAGTATTGTTATAATGGATTATATAAATTTCAGTAATCGATGGAGGTTACATGTCAAAAACTACTAAAAACAAAAGTTATTTTAACGGTAAACTACCTAAGTTTACTAAAAAAGAAATAGATCGCATTGCAGATGCGAAACCTTCAGCATTGCTTTTAAAAGCAATGCAATATGTGCGTGATAACGAAAAGAGTCAACGCGCTGCTTAATGCTAAACTTTGAAAGAATTGTTGATAAAACAACAATATCTCGCACACGCCAAATAGTTAATATCGTCAAAGAATATAATCCTAGTGATGATGATCAACGCCAATATTTAACATCCATTTTGAAGTTTGCTTCTAAAGGCCGTAACACTACTTATAGAGTATTAAATGATGCTAGTGAGAATATAGGAATATTTTCTCTATCATTGGATAAGTTGAATGATAAGCCTTGTTTAGTTATTGAATACCTATTTGTGAAACCAGAATTTAGAAGCATCGATTATAACAACTCTGGCGTTAAAGCCTCGGCAATTTTAATGGGTAAAATTGTTGATATAGCTAAAACGATTCATGATCAAATCGAATTAAATTATATCGCATTACAATTGGCTCATGACAAACTAATACCAACGTATGAAGAACTAGGTTTTGAAGCGTTACGTGTTGGTAAACAAAAATTTTGGATGGGAATGCATATTGATAGCATTTTAGGTTAATTTAACTATCAATCTATTCGTCTAGCCAGTGCCTTAGCAATAAAGCTGACAAAACCTCTTTCTCTATAACCTGCATTTGAAAAAATAAGATGATTGCGGATAGCGAAAATACACCAATTAGTCCTAACGCAGTACCTAGCCATTTAAACCAATGTATACGCCTAGCAAATATGGCTTCAAATATAGGTGTTATTCGAGAGCCTTGGTTTTCATAAATAACAGATTCCAAATAAGCTGGAATTGCGAAGTAAAAAATTGAAAATAGAATTACTGCTAATAATAGAGCAAGTGATGGTGGTAATCTAGATGCGACAATTGTAGTGTCCTTTATCATTGTTCCTGCGTTGGATTTACTACGATACCTTCTTCCCATAACAATCTCCTTTTGTTAATAAAGCCTAATTTACTAATATATTATAAGAATTGTATAAACATTTTCTGCTTTCTATTAGGTTCACTATAGCGTAAATTAATTAAAAAATAATCCGAATTATTAATGGGTTATTCGTTCTTTAATAATGCTGCCATGTTTGTTGGAATTATCCAACTACCGACTAATTCATATGAACGGTCGGATCTATGATCCAACTTTGGGTCGATTCCTTCAAGCTGATCCGTTTATTCAAGCGCCTAAGAATAGTCAAAATTACAACCGATATTCTTATGTGTTGAATAACCCAATGTCTATAGTTGATCCAAGCGGCTTTATATTTAAGTGGTTAGGGAAGAAAATCAAGAAGTATTGGAAGCCCATACTTGCTGTAGTGGCCGCTGTTGTAACCTATGGAGCTGCGTCTGGTTGGGCCGCTGGATGGGGCTTAACAACGACAACTACTTTAGCTCAGTCAGTTACTCTTTATGGAAGTACGGTTACATTTACTGCAACGAGTTTATCCGTAGGCGGTTATATGGCAGCAGGGGCTATAGCTGGAGCTGTTTCAGGAGCAATTATGACTGGCTCATTAAAAGGCGCTGTAGTAGGAGCATTTAGTGGGGCCATGTTTGCAGGGATTGGAGGACATTATGGCGATACTTGGAATATGTCTCGTGTTGGAGCAAATACAGTTGCAGGAGGCATAAGTAGTAAAGCAGCAGGTAGAAATTTTGCAAATGGAGCGAGACTCAGCTTTGCTTTATCAATGGTTCGAATGGGATGGGAGCATACTAAGTCCCAAACTAATGCATTGAAAATAAAAGCGTGCAATAGTGGTAGTGAGTTATCTTGTAAAAGTAATAAGTGGGGAGAACTGCTAACCGATGGTGGACGAGATACGGATTATGATACTTTAGGTTATGGTAAGCAAAAAGGTAACTTAATTACGAATGGAGGCATGGCACTCGAAGGAACAGGTGACCATTACTATAATGAAGACAGTTATCTTGGTAGGTATGTGAATAAAGTATCTAAAACACACGACTGGATGAACTCAAACTTGTCTAAATCAATTGGGTTTCATGGATATAATGCTGATACGGGGTTTTGGCTGAGTGGAAGCGAAGCTTATAACACTGCATTTCAAATATATTCTTTTGGAGGGATGCTTCCCGCCTCTATTTATACTAATGCTGCATTGATGGCTCCATACCCCGTAGATGCTTTTAGAGAATTAAATGAATGAGAATGCAATGAACATTAGTCGATTGAAAATTGTGATTTTGCTTTTTTGTCTGTCTGGATGTAACGTCATTTTTCCCCAAAATGAGAATTTTCATGGCGTGAATTCAGATGGAAGTGTAAATTATGAACAGGTTGATTTATCTACTTTTGAGACTCTTTTTGTTTCTCTGTCTATCGATAATATTCATGAAGTATCTGATAATGAAGATTATATGTTTAGTCAACTAAAGCCTTTATTGATTAAGCTTTTAGCTCAACAAGGTTTATGTAAAAATGGATTTGAGTTCAAAAAAGCTTCATTAAGATATTATGAAGGCGGGATCATTTCTATTCGTTTAAATTGTATTCAAAGTAACAATTTAAAGAGATACCCATAAATAAAAGAGGTCGGTGATACTTGAGAGTTATTCTCATTTGTTTTGATTTCAAAAATCAATAGCCCCATGCCTAGTTTCCCGAAGGTTTGGCTTCTTTGGGAGCAAAGTTAACAGCCCTATATAAACTATAGGGCTTTTTGTTAAAAGTTGAACAATAAATAGCTACATAAGGTGGTATTGAAACAGGTCAACTTTACCTCAGATTATTTGATGTTTATTTTATGATGAAATATTAATATGTTAGGGTTAATTGGAATAAAAATATAGTGCAGTTGTTGTGCCTATCAAATGCAAAAGGATTAACTTGCGAGATTCATTAACAGATTTAATAAAAAACACACTAATATATCGATATACGTTACCAAATGAACAGTTGGGTATTGATGGAATGGCTCTAAGCAATGCTCAAGACGATTGCTTTAGTTGTGAGTGTGAAACAGCTTTAGCTGACATCATTTATAACAGTGTAATTGAGTACTCTTTTAATCAATTCGATCTAACCGACATAAATAAAAGGGGTCAGAGCCTGACCTATCCCCACAACTAATTGATAAATATCAATCAATTAATATAAAAAATGGAACATTCATGACGTTTGGTGATCAGATCTATCGCCAAACAAAAACAATCAGAAAACGCCATGAATGTACTACCTATTTTGAAGAAAACCATCACGAATGTCACCCCAAATATGCACGC